>Ga0209782_1000814_pt1 | contig 14757 bp, 12 predicted proteins | sample WorMetmaBAHAMAS1_FD_187390 | JGI IMG/M metagenome (GOLD analysis project Ga0209782, IMG submission 187390) | Marine gutless worms symbiont microbial communities from Max Planck institute for Marine Microbiology, Germany - Inanidrilus... | ecosystem: Host-associated > Annelida > Digestive system...
CCACACCACTCCATAACCCCCACTGGCCACACCCTAATGTAAACTATGTTTTTAATGTATGTTTATTATCAAGTACGGGCACTCGGATGATGAGAATCACAGTTGTTCATTGCGACTATTTGTTCAGTGACAATAGTTCCAATTATCTGACGTGTCTCCCAGCTGACTTCCACGTAACTATACACAATCCACAGCAAAATTGCCAAAAATAGTTTGGGAACAGGCTGCGTTGCCACCCCTCGTGGTAGACCCACTACTAGCAACCAAGCAACCTTCGCAAGTACATTCTTATTTCTCGACAGCTGCCCACTCTATCGTTTAGCCAATACATGATGTTTACCAGTGGTGTAGCAAGACATTTTTTCCAGGGGGAGCAAAATTTGTGGTCTTGGGGGAATTCCCCTAGTGAGGTGCAGGAGTAAAGATGCTTGTCTGGTGTCATGTACGATACATGTTGAGTTTCTGTCAGCGATTTAACAACAAGTTCACGATAGTCCGGTGTCAGTAGCAGAGCAGGACAGCCAGCCTACCTCCCTACAAAAATCTCATCAGATGTGCACTAATTACAGAATTGGTCTTGGGTAGTCCGGGGGGGAGCAGTTGCTCCATACTAGCTACGCCATTGATGTTTACAGCAGTTTGCCTTGAGAATCGTCGAGCACATTTAACAATGCAAATTGCAAAACACATGGGTACAGAAATAAGCAAACCCACTTTTATAAAGTGCCATAGTCACATCAGGGGTGCTGGAGTATATCGTTAGGAAGTAAAAGCTGCTTGAAAAGGTGTGTTTAAGGTGCCACCAGAAAAAAAACTGAATATTGTCTCAGATGAACGCACTGAGCCAGCTAACCCGACATTGACATCTCCATACACTATCATCGCTAACAGTTGGGAGGGAGGGAACGACCACATAACTCGACTGGACTGATAACACTGTGACATGGTCAAAAACAAAGTCTACATTGCTGAAGACGTATCAAATGCTTCTCACGCACAGTTAGTTGGTGTTTAACGTCCCTTTTCAGCACAAATATATGGCTATATCAGAGACGAAAGGTCAGGGGTGGAGAGCTATCCCTACCCAGTATAGGAAGACCAGCGATATATTAACCTCAACGCTGGTCGCCTTTTTATCCAGCAGCCACCCAAAAAGGGAAAAGGATCAAGAGGCTCATTTAAATTATTACGCCAGTGCCGATAACAGGGAGAGACAACTTCACACCACAAGACAAAATAAATCAAATACAACACAAATAGCATGCATCCTTAACTAAAAATACATCCGGGCATGGAAACGGAGTGGGACTATTCTGGTAGAATGGCTATTCTTACAGGTAGTTCTACTATCATCCTGTGAGTAATGATCGTGTATTGCATAAAAACGGCTGCATCAAAAATGGTGTTTGGGTGGTGGACTGGGTTGGCCCAAGGAATGATGCATTAACTGTGGGTCCAGATCTCTGATGGGAAAGGGCAATTATGGTGGCAACCATGCATACAGGTGTAAGTTCCTAACTTCCTATTCATCTTCCATTGTAATCATGTCTGTGTCTTGGACATTTCTGAAATATTTCCACTGTACACTGTAAACTACCGGAATCTGGGGAGGTAACCCAAGCAGGGAGGGTCTAAGGGTAAAGCTCCTGTTCTGTGAGGCGAATCTTGTCTTACAGAAGTGCAACTGTGCTCAAATTTGTTAATTTTTGTTAGCATATAAGTACTCAAACATGTTTTTTGAAAAAATATTGTTTTGTCTCTATGTTTTAAGTCACTTTATTGTTACTTACATTAAGTGACAAATGGGGGGAATGAGCTGATAAGCTGGAAATCTTAGGTGTTGGCAGGAGAGAAGCATAAGCCCTTCAGCCCAGTGACCAATAATCATGAAACTATGATGTAACGGACAGAACACGAAATGGTTTATTCAGCAACGCAACACGCCACATATAAAAAGCACACGAGGACACAACAGTTGAGGCCTGAGCCAGTAAAGACAACGATACACAAGTCAGTTCCTAGCAATAAATCAGCTGCCAGACTTGCAACGTTCTTTCAGTGTCGGCCAATACAATTCACCTGTAACACACACATGCAACTGCACAGTTATAAAATCAACTAAAAACGAGTCTGCTGCATTTTTGCTTGATCCAGGAAATGTCTACAAGCATTACCATCAGCAAAATCCTCAAAGCTAAACTATTTTAGTTTGTCCAATAAAATCCCGGGTGGTATTACATACATAAAGCTGACATCTTTCGTAACAACACAGATGGTCCCTGGTTTCCCACAAACATAGTCATAACACAATGTGTTTTCATTTCAGTCATTATTAGACACAAAGTAACTGGCACTCATTTCTGCTTTTTAGACCTACTCATTTATTGTAAACATTTTTGCTAAACTTTACAAGTTTCCTGCACACATTTAGTAAATTAAACAACAGGCTCATCCCTGCAACACAGCAAAGATTCTAAAAAGTAGAACAGGACAGTCATAATGAGATGTGACACAAACATTAAGTAATCATTTGAATACTGACAATGTCATCAATTTTGAGGATGCTTCGGACAGTTTCGGCAGCGAGGTGGACAGCGCTAAGTGACACCAGCAGAGGCTGTACCACGTTCTCCTCCAGGATGTTGGTAATCGCTCCCTACCAGCAGCAGCATCAGCAGCATACGATCATTCAGTTACTCGACTGTAGACATGTATCCCGAGAGGTTGTTCTTTGGAATTATGGTTCTGATTATGTTGCAGGACTTAAAACTCGACTATAGTTTACACGGGTTGGTTGCGTGGCACAGTGGTAGAACGTTGGTGTCTGGCCGGTGAACTTTCCGTGTCCTGCACTCGACCTGCAACTGATAGGTCAGCCAACCAGGCAAATTCAGCCTTTCATCATTTCGGGGTCGATAAATGAGTAGTAAGCTGGAATCGGATGTGTGCTACCGTGTACGGGTGGCACTATCTGGTAACCAGGGTGGTACTACATGCATAAGCAAGCTACAAAGGCAACTGCAGGCCTGGAGGAAAGTAATGGCAGCCTATCGCCAAGTCTATGGCGTGATTCACTTCACATACCTGCAGGCTGACTGCCTGTATACCCGGAATCATCTCCGAGCCCAACGCTCGGTAACGAGTATGGAAAAACTTTCTCTTTACCTTTTACGGTTTACCCTAGACCTAAGGTCACTGCAGAACACTAATAGGAAGCCACACTTTAAGTTATTATGAACGATTTTTAGCCAGCACTACAATCAGTATGAGTATTAGATGCGGGATAATCCTAGACATGTCATGATGCTTTGCAGTCCATCTGCCTTCGTACATGTGTTTGTCACAAAGACAAGCTTTGCAAAAATGGCTAATTTAATCAAAAGTGGCGTAATGGCATGGGCCTGTGTCAGGGGTATATACATGGTAAATGCAACTGAGTGATCTTTCTTGGCGGTGACATATCAATACCATTACTGTAGGAACTGAACCATGTAAGTCTGTAACATCACCACCTTCACAATGCTACTCTCATTTGTGCCATTATTTCAGCCTTCAATGCAGCCGAGACGTTAATACTACGTAGGGATCATTGAACTAACAACGCATCAGACAGATGATGGTAAAGTGATGGGAGTTTGATTGGGACATATGCAAATGCTGCAAGTCCAGGCCATGCTGATGGCGCAGCCACCTAGCATATGCTTCTGAAGTGATATTGGCAACAGCTCTGTTGCAATTTCGGCCAATTCCAGTGGCTATAGCCATGATGACTAGTGGGTTCGACTTCCAATATGAGGTTTTCTATTAGTTCTCTAACAATCTTAGCCCTATAAGCACCAGCAATGGAACAACAGCATTGTAGGGATGAACTGCAGCATTGGTTAATGTCTTGTTACAACTTTCTACTCGCTTCTTTACTCACGATATATAATCAAACTCGTCTTCATGCACAAAATGTTAAGACTCATTACCAATTTACTTACTAAAACCGACACTCGGCTGGCACCGGTGAAAGTCACGTACCTTGCGGACGTTGATGCCGTACGTGCGGTGCCCCTGCGCGTGATGGTTTCTCAGTTCAGTCACGGTCGAGATGGGATTGAGGCCGGCATTCTCGGCCAGCGTGAACGGAATCACATCCAGCGCCTCGGCAAACGCACGGCAACAGTACTGCTCCATTCCGCTCAGTGTCTGCGAATGTTCCAGCAGGCGGATTGCTAGTTCGATCTCCGGAGCTCCGCCACCCGCAATCAGTGCCCTACAGTATAGCCAACAAAATAACGATCCGACGACAGGATAGAAAATACATACATTATTGGGCCCATTCTACCGGGCCATAGTGGTCCCCTCTGTCACGAGTTGTCGTCGTCGTTGTGGACATCGCACGCTGCCTGCACTATAGCTGGCGTGCGACTAGCGACACCTGGTGACTGGCAATGTAACGGCGGCTCGCAGTAGCGAATGGGCCCAACATTTTTCAAATGCTTCTTGTTATTACAATTACACAACCGTTTTCTTTTCAGCCATTTTTATGCTTGCATTGTCTAACAGCTAATCCTTAGTCAGGTCCGTCCCTTGTCTAGCTATGTACCAGATGGCATTTTATGGAATACGGCCTCAACTACTAGACTACCATCACCTATGATTAATGACCCACACAGACAGTCAGACAGTGACAGAGTAAAACGTACATATGGGTTCCCACTCTTTAAGAAAAAAAATCCAGGAGTTTTCCAGTCAATTTTTAGAATTTTCCAGGTGCTTTCGCTCATAGTTCGCAGCCGAATATCAAACACATTCATAGTTACCAAACAGCTATCAAACACAATTGAATGTAATCAATGTCAGTGGACTGGATGAATCTACAGAGAACTTGCTGTAGAAAGTAAGTTTTAAAACATATATGCACTGTACTTATGTAACACAAATTAAACTGTATGTGATACAGCCATTACAGTGTCAAAACAGTGTAAATCAACTTACCATACCAAGAATTCCAGGTCTAACTTAAAATTCCTGGACATAGCGACAGACAAACAGAGTGACAGAGAAGAGAGACCTTTTCTTGACGAGACATCGAATGACACAGAGGGCGTCATGAATGGACCTCTCGGCCTCCTCCAGTATCAGCTTGTTGGAGCCGTGGACCAGGATAGAGATGGTGTTGCCAGGGTTCTGAATTCCTGTCACCTACATCACACACACACACAGACACAAATCTCATCAGACGTGCTGTTTCACTGCGATGATGCAACTAAACTCTGATCAGTTAACAGCTAAATTACTATCATAAACGATGGATAAAATTCCACCGTTCACCGACTCGCTCCTCGTTTCAACATCTGCATAGTCGAGTTGCTACTAATGATACGGATCTTGACATATGAAAACTTATCAGCGACAATACCACAACCGCTTTTCATTTTAAGGTTGGGAAGTCTTTGGCTTATTGGGCCCATTCCATGGGGCCATAGCGGTCCCCTCTGTCATGCGTTGTCGTTGTCGTGGACATCGATGCGCAGGCGGAGCGCGACAGTACCGCTAGCGACCCCTGGTGAATGGGCGTGAGGCGGCTCGCAGTGGCGAATGGGCCCAACATTTTTCAAATGCTTCTCGTTCATTACAAGAATCACACATGGCTTCCAACATGTACCTCAAACAGTTAGTGTGTTGGCTGCATCCACAGCAGTAAGCATAGTACCCTGGTGTCCTTTCATGTCTATCTGTCTGCCATATCCTAGAAAAGCCTACAGCACTACTGTACATCATCATCGTGTGGCTTGTTCTTGAATGGACTTCATGCTTGTTCATGGAAAACACTTCAGCTGAGATGTCCCCGGCAGCTCACCAGGCGAACGTGGGCAAGTTGGTATGGCCAAAAACCAGAAGAATAGCCTGGAATCGCCCACTGTAGCTGTCAAATGACCCATGCCCATTTTATTCCTAAGTATCGACATAAAAGAGCTGTAAAAACTGATAACATAGCAACATCATAGGCAAGTGTAGCAGCAATTTTCTGGCTCAAGTGGCCAATGACTTCGTTTTATCCCACAGTTTGGTTCATGCAGATTCATCCAATGTATCCGGTGTATGAACCGCTTGCTAAGAACTCAAGACCCAATATTTCCAGCAGGCCTTCCAACACACTTAACACTATCTCCTGCGCCTAAGATTTGGCTTAGGTTGACCACTGTACGCACTTACAAATTATATTTACTTACTTAGTAACCAGTGTATCGTGTACAGAATACTCAGCAGTTCTGACGATATTCTCTCCAATCATCAGAACTCACGATACTGTCGACTGCATTGCAGGTTGTGTAGGCAGATAAACCGCCTTCATTCACATCTTGCATCTTATCTCTTCTAAACTCAGCACGCTGTGAGTGGCCACAGACACGACAAATAAGTCGCTTCACAGTGTGTGACCCAGTTTGCTGTGGCTGCAACCAATCACAGCGCACACAGTTCAGATGACATGAGTGATAAAAACACTCCCAATGTCAACTTCAGTTTGGCGTACCTTGATAATCTTGCTGTCTCCAGTTGGCACCTCCTCCACTAGCTCTGCAGTACCCAGCATCTCTGCCTGGAAATGATCCAGGCTCGCTATTGGATGACAACCCAACGTCTGTCACAAACCATCAGACACAAGATCACTGAACGAGGTACAAAGTATAAAAAGTTCTAGAAATGTGCGTGAATGGCTCGCCGACATTACCATTCCTACAACCATGATGCCTCACATCTAATTCCAATTCCGGTGTCATTACCGAAATTTTATTTCCATTCCCATCTGTCTAATGATGACATTCGCGCGGACAAAATTATCTAGGATAGATATTCGTGAAAAAGAGATGCGATGTTATAACATCTAATTAGACTACATTCGCATCGAGTCGACCAATGGGAATTTCGGCACACTAAAATTGTAGCCATTTCCAATCACATCTTTGGCACACTTGTGTTGCCATTCACATGGGATCTCCATTGGAATCCCATCGAAAAGGGAATTCTATTGCCAGGCACATCTCTAATGAGAACTGCTACGGCACGGCAGCTACAAAGTACTGGCACAGGTAATAAAAACAAAGAGGACTGTACGTGGGAGTCCTCATCTCCCTTTTATAGGCCTTGAGCCTGTAGGTGGTAAGTCTGTGACATATGGCCAATGTAATGCCGGACCTATGGTTAGCTTTCCAGCCACAGGCTATCAGTGCTGTGTGACCACTGCCAAATTATAGTGCTTCGTACCGGAGGCACAAGTTTGAAAACAACAACTTGCCGAGCTGACAGCGAAATGGCTGTAAGTCAAACGTGTACCTCTAAGTCAAAGTCTGAAGTCCAACGCATGAACAAGTGCACAATCAAGCCACTAGGCCTGAAATGGACCAATACCTTTTCATCAATGAGTAAGGTGGTGTAAAAATACAAGGATAATGCCAGGATACTGTGGGAATGCTGGATGCAACTCCCACAGCATCCTGGCATTATTCTTGCATTTTTTCACCACCTCACTCGTTGGGAAAAAGGATACTGTGGAAACGTCATCTAGAACAGACTGAGCTGTAAAATGACTGTAAAATGGTTGTGTGAAAGTATTGTTTCTAAGTCCCAAATGTGAAAAAAGTTCCAGATGGAAATATATACTTATTTGTTAAGATAACTGAATCTCCTTACACAGTGTCAGATATATCAAACAAATTAAAACAAGAAGCATTTGAAAAATGTTGGGCCCATTCACCACTGTGAGCCGTACTGTCGCGCACCACCTGCGCATCGATGTCCACGATGCCAACGACAACGACGACAACGTGTGACAGAGGGGACCGCTATGGCCCCATGGAATGGACCCAACAAGCTGGTTCCGTCTTGACACACTGAGGCCCATAACAAGCACTGTGCTAGAATGGCATAGCAAAGGCAACAAATCTATTGGGCAACAGTGGAAGATGGATGTTGAAACAGTGCGTGGATGAGACGAGGTAAACGAAAGTCACACGAGTGAAGCAGACCTTGCAGATAAACTCGATTTCTCCTCTCTCGATGTCTTTGACGACCATGATCTTCATCTTGGCCAGGAAGTGCAACGCCAGATCACTCACCGCATCCCTACACACCACAAACACACACCCACATTACCCCACACTCTCACACTACATTAATGTTACCATTATTAATACTATCATGAACACATAATACGTGTAATAGCCGATTTACACACAACGTGTCACGCGGTGTGAACAAGATAATTATTTCTAACGTGTTCAGACTAGAGTTAGAACAGCTCTTGGTGCTGATTCTGAGCCAGATCCAGTCAACTGTAGATTGAATCAATGCCAGTCATTATTTTGTAGATCGGCATAGATCAAACAGTATCAGCAATTAGTGTTTGCAGCATGTCTCCCTGTAACACTGGCTCATTGTTATCAACCTGCGTGGGTGCTCTACGTGACAAGTTTTGATCAACATCTAGACGAACCAGTGCCATCATTCACACTACTGCAGGATTGGATTACTAGCTAATTACCACCATCAGCAGCAGGAAACATGGCACCTTTCACTGCCATTTGCCACTACTGGACCAGGTACTGAATTGGCCAGTTCAAGTGACATAAAATTACCGAATCGGTCTGGTCCAGTTCTCCGTGGATCATTCTAACTCTAGTTCAGACTCTTGCAGACTGTTGTCAATTCAATTCACACTGCCAGCTGTGATGCGCATTGTGTCGGGTAGTGTGAACTAGCTATAACACATGATTGAAGAAGATGCTCAGACAGCATTCTACATAGTCTAAGAAATTGCTGAAACAATGAACTGAGTCAGCTCAGTGGTTGAAAAAGCTTGGAAGCTTGACTGCAGTCAGTTCTTGTCGGAATATGCTACAGCACTATTCACCAACGTCGCTGGTTGCCGACGTGTGGATAGGGTTATCAATGGCATCCATAACTGTGTGTGAGTGTCCATACTCTAAAATAAAAACGGCCAGAGCTATCAACAACAAACTTGGTACACACAGAGTACACTGCACTCGCTCAGCATCCACTGACCCTCAGGTCAAAAGGTCAAGGTCAGAGGTATACAGGCTGATATGACTGCTTAGGTTTAGTCACAGACCTGAGCTCGACAATCCAGTTTGAACCACATAGCCAATGTAAACCTCTATTATATTCACACTGATTAATTTGTATGTCATCTGTTCCCAGTTATTTCTGTCCATTGCGACCACAGATGCAGGTCGCAGTGGGGTAAGCGACTGGGATTTGATCTATGAGCTACTCAATCAGTCGACAGACACCTGTCTATTAACCACCTGCAACTAGCTCAATCAACACACCTGCTTACTTACCTGCACAATGCAAGTGTATTACAGCCAATGCCAACAGACTGCACTATGCAGCCTTACGCCCATTTGATAGGCCATACACATAATTTCCTATTAGTCTTTTATTGTAGCTATGCCTTCATCTTGCACTGTTTCTGAGATATTATCACTTATTTTCCAAAATCTACAGATGCCACATGACTGCTTAGGTTTCTATTTGTTATCACCAATAGTGCTGCAACAACTTCTGATAAAAACTTAATATGTTCAAGCTTCAAACTGTTAATGAAGATCTTTACTGGGCCCATTCCATGGGGCCATAGCAGTCCCCTCTGTCACACGTTGTTGCTGTTGTTGATGTCGTTGACATCGCATGCCGCCTGCGCTATAGCTATAGCTGGCGTGCGACTAGCGACACCTGGTGACTGGCAATGTAACGGCGGCTCGCAGTAGCGAATGGGCCCAACATTTTTCAAATGCTTCTTGTTTGCTAAAAACTAACAAATATAAAATCAACAAGTAATAAAAATTATACCTAATGGTTCAGAGTAAATATACAGGAACAGTGACTGAGAATCGTTGTTAATCATCTACAGCACGTGTTTAATGCACACAAAGCGGAAAACCACAAAAGTGAGCATCTACTGTCTGAGTGTGCAAACTGCCTCATTGGTGACGTGACTTTTTGTGTCAGTGACTTGGTGAAGTGACCATAAACTACTGATATAATGCTCGTCGGGCTGCTGCTGTTGTTGGATACCTGAGAATGGACTTCTGTATGAGCAGCACGTTGCAGCCGGCTTTTTTCACCTGCTTGACAATGTTAAGGATGTACTGCCGTTCATCACGCAGCACGCGGTCCATCTGTGTGTAGTCGGACACAATCACCTGATTGTCCATCTGTCACACACGCCACACTCTCAGTCTAATGTTAGAAATACTGTCGTCTCGATCACCGATCGACGTCAGACTAACTGCATTACATGCCGACAATCACACATGAGATAGATTTCGATGCTGCTTCTCGCCTTGGCAACACTGGTGTGCCGCTGACGACACGACATTAAAAATGTACTGCGGCCGTCGTTTAACTGGTTGCCGAAATGACATTACTGTGTCAGATAGAGACAGCTACGAGAAAGTGAGAAAGTATTTATGCAGACGTACGTCGGTTTTCGGTGGTGAAATACAGAACTGTATCAGTCCGATCTTTGCCTTCTCGACACGTTTTGGACCTCCAGCGCCAGCCGTCTTCTGGTTGAATACTAAGCCGTCAATGAGCTCCGTATCTTCCAACGTTCCACTGTCATCAAAACCACATCCACTGGTCATTCACAAAAATGTGTCTGCGAAATAAGTAATTAAGTTTATTGTGAAATGCTCATGACAAGCACACGTTTACACAAAGAAAGTACAACATTACGGATAAAAACAAGAGGGCCTAGCAGTGGCTAGCATAGCACGAGATGACCCCTCCCCTCTTCCTGGCATGCACCGTGACCACAATGCACTTCGGCCATAATATGCACATTGGGTGTGTCGGTGCATCAGAGAATAAGCAATCGATGCAAACCCGATTAACGTTTTTAAAAAATCAGTCTCAAACAATTCATAAACAAAAGATATATAAAAAAAATCATTAAAAAGTGATATTACTTAGCATCACATTGATGCGATGGTGGGTACTGGGTAATATCACCCTTTTATGATTTTGCAGTTATTGATCCATCGCCATAAAGATTTGCCAATATGAATTTAAACTGCAGTTCTAAAAGTAATTTACTAACACTAACCTGGTGGCAAAGTGGGCATATGACTGCTACTTAATTTGCAGCAATTCTCAGCACAATGTACTCTGTACAGGATATAACAGAGAGAGTGGGAGAAGTGCTAACAGGATGACTGACCCAAGTTTCTGAATGATCTTGATGTCACGCAGGTCGACGTTGGTGTCTTTCACCGGGTCAATTACTCGCAGTACGGCATCGACACAGATTGGAGACAGGATGCTCGAGTACTGAGATACTACCTGACATCATCATCACCATCATCCGTAGCATACACGACGTTCACTTTTTTAACGTAGTCCTCTGCCTGTTTTATGTTCCATCTTTCGCCGGTACCAAGTTATACTGTGTCACAGGCATGAACAACTTGCTCAATGTTGTCACATGGCAGCCAGGATTCAAACTCGTGACCTCCGAGTCGCTATTCTGATGCCTTAATCGCTAGATGGACGAGTCACCCACAGCATACACGGCCTATTCCGTATTTAAATGTTTGCTTTCCAACCAAAGCAACATCCTTAGCAGAGTCAATGCACAATGGTCCACAAGTCCACGAAACACTGCTGCAGTCACGATCATTAGTAAGTCATCATTAAACAGTTCCCACGGACACTTTTGGTCGGCCCTGATAACAAACATTCGCACGTTATCCAGACAACTGGTCAAACTGTGTTACAGCAAATGAACAATATTTTTAGGCACAGCCGAGTGACAGATGAATTGCAGGCCTATGCTAAGCTGTATACAGTCATTCAGACACTGCATCTACACAATACACACTAAGTGACATATCTCAGCTCGACTATCCAGTCTGAGCCACATAGCCACTGTAAACATCTATTATATTCACACTGACTAATTTGTATTGTCACCTGTTCCCAGCTATTTCTGTCCATTGCAACCACAGATGCAGGTCGCAGTGGGGTAAGCGACTGGGATTTGATCTATGAGCTACTCAATCAGTCAACAGACACCTGTCTATTAACCACCTGCAACTAGCTCAATCAACACACCTGCTTACTTACCTGCACAATGCAAGTATATTACAGCCAATATGCAGCCTTACACTTGTCATCCCAATGCTACTACTTCACATGACCAACCAGTGTACAAAATTAGTCATTGTATAATACTTTATGAGGACTAAAACTGAGTGACCATAACAAAGCCCCTTTAAAGTGATAAGTCACTCTTTTGTAACACTTGATATACCCTACCGGTGTACAAAATTTGACAATTCTCGCTTCAGCCAATGTTCCTGAGATGTGACTGAAACCCACAAAATTTAAAATGGGCTCCATGACATGAGCATGCCCCTTTCAGGGATGGTTTGTCACCCATAGCAGTGCTGGGCCTGCTATGACCAACTGCAAACCAATTTTAAGTCTGTACATTCACCCACTACAAAGATTCGAAATTCAAATAAACGACTAAAGGCACACAAATAATCAACTACAAATATTTTGGATACCTTGGAGTTGAGCGCTGTGGTGGCACTCTGAAGCAATGACTCCCTGTCAGTCAAATGTACAACGGTCGACATTTCCTCCAATATCTCGGACGACTTGGCAGCCGCCTTCTGGAACGAGTCTGATATTGTAGTAGGATGAATACCTGCCAACACACACGAGCAATCAGTCAACCTCTCTGCATCAATGCAATCTAGATCAGCTGCTGAAACTTGAACAGTATACACGACGATTGCAACATGTATAAAAGCTCCAACATATCAAATTTATATTTAGCAAGCAGCAGTCAATGTAAAATATGAAACAAGGAGCAGCTATGTTCGTGGCGGACTGTAGACCTTTAATGAGCAGCTTCTGCGCGGCGTCCAACAAGCTACCAGCAATGATGACAACTGTCGTCGTGCCATCACCGGCCTCCACGTCCTGTGCTTTAGACAGTTCCACTAACTACACACGTGCACATTGCATTCAGTTCACTGTCAATGCTACAGCCCCATAATAGAGCCCTGCAAGGCCCAAAATTCTCAAGCCCAAACTGTTGCCAATCAGGCCTGGCCTAGCTTCTCTAAAAATTTTCAGACCACAACATAGGCCTGGTTTAGATGAGGTTTGGCCTGGCGCAGCCTGCAATACAATTACCAGTTATTAGCAGCCAATATATGCAATATGTATCAAAGGAAATATAAACATAGCATAGGTAAGTTTTAAGTAGTAAACGACATTGTCAGCGTTGTTATTAGTCCACGAGGGACTAGCTATAGCTAGTAACCTAGCGGACATGTTTCACCTCTGTTATGTCACGGGTATTTTTTATTTAGGCACCCTTAGTTCTCAAACTCACGAATGGACAGCTCCGGGGCATGTTACGAGCAGTTCTGGGTATGGTGCTACTTTGATATTCTGTCACTGGATTCTTCGGAGTGTCCCCTATTTTCGGGGAGACAGGAAAAAGCCCAGAATAATGCTAAAAATGCGAGTGCCCTCATGTGGCAAGATGGCTCAAAACAAAAAAAAATGGAAAAATCTTAGGATCGATTTTCACAATATTTGCACCATATAGTAGGTATTGAATTGCAGATGATCAAGCCGACCTTCTTTTTCTGATATCTTAAGGGACATTGCCATGGCAACCGATTTTGTGGCAAAATTACCTCCTCCCTGCACTTATCGCTCTGTCCTTCCGAAACGGAATGGGATAGCGCTACCTCAATAAGCGCATTGACAGCGTAAATGAAGCCTCTACATGTATATTGCGTGAATATTTCGTGAAATTCGGTCCAGTAGTTTTTGAGTTAAAATTGTGCTGCGACTCGTCCAAAATTTCACGACTTTCGTTCATTTGACACGCTGGCATTCTGAAATGGATTAAAATTTTCATATCAGCACGTTAATCGGCAATCATTTCTGTACATCTTGTGAAAATTTGGTGAGATTCGGATTAGTGATCCCAGAGATTTCGGTGAAAGAAGTTGTACGGCCGGAGTAATAAATGTTACCACGCTTATCTCACCTATGTTTGCTATGAGGTGGCACTGTCAGGCACTCAGGTGATCTGTAAGTAAGTGTTTTTCACAAGCATTCGCTAGGGGGCAACACTACGGCGCCGAGCAAGCTATATGATAGTCTTTGCCACGTATTTCTAGTTGTATATCCTTTGCAGAAGGTCAGTTATGCCACAATGGCTACGATAACTGTGCAACTAGTAACAGGAATATAAGAAATGCTATACTGCCGAAACATTTACCATTTTAGCGGCTGGATGTAGAACTTGCATCTGTTTTAATATCGTTGCTCCATCATTTGTGATTGTGACATCTCCGCCAGCCGCTTGAATCTAACAATATAGTACAGCTAATTCAGTCACTGCTTGTTAATGATAAACTGCCTTTTACACAATCAGCTGCTGCCAACATGCAACTCGTGCTTACTTCAAGTAACAGTGAAGCATATTCTACTGGAATACACAATCTCCATATACTGGTAAAAATATTTTTTCCATTTTTCAATGTCTTGACTAGGGATGTTAAACGAAGTACGAATTTTCGAAGTTCGATTTTAAAATTCGAATTCGATTTGCGTTCATTCGGTATTCGAATCTCAGATTATTGAAATTTGCGCACCATTTTCACGCAGTAATGATCGGCAATAAATGAATTTGCACTTTGAAATGGGTGC
>Ga0209782_1000815_pt1 | contig 14756 bp, 10 predicted proteins | sample WorMetmaBAHAMAS1_FD_187390 | JGI IMG/M metagenome (GOLD analysis project Ga0209782, IMG submission 187390) | Marine gutless worms symbiont microbial communities from Max Planck institute for Marine Microbiology, Germany - Inanidrilus... | ecosystem: Host-associated > Annelida > Digestive system...
TAACATGCCAGTGGCTGATCATCACATGCCTGTTGGGGACATCAGCATGGCGCATACACATGGTATGTCTTCTGTGAAATGTGTCTGTCTCTGTATCACATTGACTGTGTGTGTTATGTCTAAGGATGTTATTCAATAATAAAGAATTCGAATGTCAGATATTTTTTATCATTTTGAGTTTGATTTTCAAAAATCCATTATTGTTTCTGAAACTGCTGTGGGCAGTGCTGCCTCACACCCAGTTTGCATGATACTACACTTAACTATTTTAGTAGAACACCAGCTGTGATCATGTAATCACATTGCTGACCACAGAAACTTGTTTTGTAAACAGAAGCATTTTTGCCAAAACACTTATAACACATGGATTGACAAAATATTAGCAAGTTTAGATAATCTTTGTCATTTTTGGCATTTTAGTATTGTTCTGTTGTATAACTGAGTCCGCTGTGTCAACACTGACAAGAGTCGGCGTCAGTTAACTATGAGTTGGTAGCTGTTGTAGGAGTGAGCTACGACGGAGACAGTGAACAGACCGGTGGCTGGGACGACGACGCCGCATGGCAGAACGTAGGTTGGGGCATGACTAACTGGTCAATGCCTCCACCTCCCCCACCTGCCGACGACTCTCATGTCAGTTCTTTATCCTGATTAATTATTATTATTATTATTATTTAACAACAACAACAGTGATTGGCATGTTGTTGATGATGATTATTATTTTGTGAAGAGTACGTTGTTGAATGTTAGAGTGAGCTGTTGAATGGTGTTGTGTCTGTGAAGTGATGCTACTGTGTTGGTTGGTATGTTGATTCGTAGGATGGCAACATGACTGAGAACCGTTTCCAGCCGGCGGAGCCTTACGCCTATGGTTTCGGACACGGTATGAACGACTATTACCAGCCAGCACCAGTAAGTCTAGATATGTTGAGCAGCTCTACTGAATGACTGACTGTCTGTCGAGTGACCGTGTGTTGTCGTTAGTGTTACTGATAGTTATTAGCACATGTGATGTTACCGTTGTGTTTCATTAACTTATTGTGTGTGCATTCCATGCAGTCTAAGGCTTGGTACACGCTACTCATGACCAGAATGATGCCAATTTTATGGACCATGTTGGTCACCTGCGCTATTCCAGGTGTTGATCAAATAGATAATAATTGCATTATCAATAAAGGTCTACAGCTTACTGCATGAGACAGGGCTCATTGTTTATAATGGCATCATAACTATATTGAGCTTCTAGTCCTATTTATATTGATGAAAAAATTATTTCTACTTGAAAAACAACCCATTGCTTTCTTTGCTGCAGTCAGCGGAAAAAGTGACAAGTTTCTGGACAGCAAACAGCAAAAGCAGCAGTTATCTAAAAATAGACATTACGTTACTGATTTATGCCGCTAACCCTCAGCTCCATAATAGTTGATATTTGTGCCATCAGGTTAACTTTTTTAACATACGTTATAGAAGTGAGTGCTGTTTAATAACTTTTTAGCTGTTATTTACATTTTTCTTGTTGTTGAAATGGAAAAGCAAACGTTTGGCCATCTTTGTAGCAGAAAAAGGAAACAAACGTGAAAACCCATGTCTATTTTTAGAACACAGCAAAGTTTTTCTGCTGCTTTTGCTGCATGAAGTGAACTCGTTGCTTTGTTTTGGACAAACAACTGTCGTATTTTGCTGCAATGCTGAGTTAAGTGCTGACTTATTGGACTGCATCCTAGGATAGCATGGGTGACCAGCATAACTGTGAACATGTAAACGCAGGTGTCATTTTGTACACGGACCATTAACACAGGCATTCAAAATTGTCTTCAAGAGCCTGTTAGGCTGTATGCATATGTAAAATAAAATAAAATAAATGCTGGCTAAGTCAGTTATTAATGCTAGCACAGTTAATGCATTTAAAGTGAGATAAGTTTTGGTCACAGAAAACAGTCTAAATTGATTTTACCTCCGATCTGACTAGTATCGGAAACCGATCGGAGCAGAGGAAGTCATAAAATGACAATGTTTTTATAATAGTTAGATAATAGTGATGCGAAATTAAGAGGTGCGTGAGTTCCTGTTGAGTTGAGATATTTATTTTATTTTTATTTTTCATTTGTGGATAGTTTTAATGGGCAGTGAACGTGGGTAATGTGATCAGAGCACCTGTGTACATGGGTTACCATGGGTTACCATGGCCCATATTCATAGTAACCCATACCTTTTGCAACAACACTGGTAGACAAGGTCTACGTTCCAGACTATGTTCGCGGTGGTGTTGCCAGGTAGTGTGTACCAAGTCTGACCGATAATACTCACTGTGAAATCATTACTGTGTAATTGTGTCATTGAATGCTGTTATCAATGCCAACCTGTGTGTGTTCACAGTATGATGGAGGTGGTGGAGGCGGTGGTCCCGGCGGCCGTGGCAACGGTGGCTTCGGCTACTGGCCAGATGAGCGACACCACGGCATGCCTGGCCCGTCAATGATGCCAACACATCAGCTTGCTGGTCCCTCCACACTGGAGTATCGGCCGCCGCCACGACGTGCCTACCCCACCGGACCACTCCATCCTGCCGTTGTTCCTGTTATGGCGGACGACTCAGCGCTAGGTGTGTCATATTTCATCTCAGTGATGTATTAGAATTTACCTGTCAGCAAGTTTTAGTGACTAATTAATTGATTGTCAGAAATTTTAACCGATTAATAGTCGTTTTCATTTAAAATTTTACGTGCAAATTGCCAGTATTTCATTCAAATAACTCAGCTTTTCCAGTCATGCATTAAAGGTACCAGACAACAAAAATATTACATCTTAGTCATTGGAGGAATAGTAGCTAAACACATTTTGTTGTAGGTGAATGTATGTAGATTATAGAATTAGATGATGGTAGTAATTCTGATTTGCTGTCGTTCTATGGTGTCATTGACATAACCACCACCATGTTGCAGAATGAATATCTACTAGCAATTTTTAAATTTCTGGCTGTAATGGATTCGTTATGGATTAAAATCTTTCAAATGTGACCGATTATAATTACTGGTTTGTGGTGTCAAGTACTGGTGAAGAGACAGTGGCTGGGAAGAGTGTCTCTGAAATGTGTCGAGTGGGATTTGTGACCTTAATTTAGTCAGTGCCGGTCCGTCTGTGGTGGTAGTGTTGATATAGCCGTGGTGTGTGACTCTGTGTGTGTTTGTTTGTTTGTCGTGTGTCTGGTGTAGATGCAGCGAAGCGTCGTCAGTTGCCGGCGTGGATCCGCGAGGGTCTGGAGAAGATGGAGCGAGAGAAACAGCGACAGTTGGAGAAGCAACGACAGCTGCAGGACGCGGCGGCGATGAACGCCAAGCAACTGACGAGTGACATTGCTCAGCGAGACTCGGTGACACACGAGACGAGTGACGAGGCTGTTGTGACTGCTAAGAGCAGATTTGTACGCACACATCTCTCTCACTCTAGTTTTCTATCAAACTTCCGCCTGTCTTTCAGTCGACTGCATCTCAGCTATGATGTTAGTCTGGAGGAAATGGTCAGAACTGTACGTGCTGTGTTGTGCACAAGATAATACGCACACATACGTCAGCAGTTCTTACAGTTTTATTTGTCGGTTTAAATAGTTCTAGGTTTTGCTTTTGGGTTTGTTAGGCTAGGTTTGTGTTTTATATTTTGTGTAGCATTTTTTATATTTGCTGTTTGGTTTGAGTTGCATTTTGTTCCCCAGAGATTGGAAGCGTCTCTGAAGTGACTTATTTAATTTTGTGTCGAGTGGTATGTAAAATGTTAGTGAATCACTCTGACGTGTTGTGAGAAGTGGCGCGTGTGTCTGTGTGTGTCTAGGACTCAGACAACGATGATGATGATGTTGTTGATGATGCTGCAAGTGATGGTGAGACATCGACGAGACGTGATAGAAATGATGGTGATGATAAATCACAGGTGAAATCATCCTCCGCAGCGTCTCAGCCGTCCGCCGGTCTCTTCATGACAGAAGAAGAACAACAAGCACAGATAGTAAGTAAGATGAGTGACCCGGTGGCAGCTGATGAGTGACACTGATGATAGGCAACATCTCCTGTGATTCCTAGCACCACACATGTCTAATGGTTCCCAGTTGCCATACGGCATCTGAGCCAAATGCACATTGCAAAGGTCAAAGGTCACAGCCACTTGTGGGCCACATTCAAGACAGCCATTCTGGTCAAAAAGTGTTAACACGGCACAGCTCCGCAGTATCTACTGTGAACCAGTGTCTGCACGCTTCAGCTGTCGTCTTTGATCCGTCAGTTTCAGTCTTTAGGCTGTCTCACGCACCCAAACAAACTATGGCGATCATAGTTTTGCCGTCTATGGACCTCATGAGTGGAACAGTCTTCCGGATGAACTGAGATCAACTGACATTACTCTGACAACGTTTAGAAACAAACTGAAGACGTTATTATTTAACGTGTAACTGTTCTGTAGCGCATTTGTGGCATCCTGCTCTATAAATGTACTTCATAATAATAATAATAATAATAGTTTTAGTAGCCAGCTGTCATGGATTAATCTGTGTGTGTTTGTCTGTTTAGTAGGCAGCGTGTGTGTGTGCGTAGATGCTTCGTGTGAAGCAGCTGTTGACTGAAGTGTTACTTGACGTTACAAACAGTGAGATCGCTGACATTGCACGTCTAGTCTTTACGTCGGCGTGGGCCAAACAAGCTCGAGGTAGCACCTCCCCACACCACACTACAATCGTACATTCTTACATCGTTATTGCTCCGTATTGTGTAGTCGGTTGTTGACACTGCGTTCTGTCAGTTATCAACTATGTGTACTGTAATAGAGTCATGTTCAGAAATTTAATAACAGAATACTGCTAGTTCACTTCACTCTGAAATACAAGGTTGTTGGAGGTTAAGAAAATGTGCAGTTTCAAGCCGAACCAAAACTGTCCTGTGTGTGGAAGCTTTGTGTGGCGAGTGAGTGCACAGCTAGGAGACGAGGTTCTGCAGAGCGTAGACCAGCACGGCCAGAAAGATTCACCGTCGGCGTGCAGACATGCTAGAAGTATGCAGTACCAGTGCCTCAGAGAATGTTAGCACGTAGTATGAGACTGAACGAGCGTCTGTTGTGTGCATTTGTGTGACGTTAGTTGTGTGATTTTGCAAGTGGTTAAAGACGCTTGGTGTTTGTTAGTGGAGAACACTTGTACGTTGACTGACAATGCTAATGGTGCATGCTGTACTGTACAGCTGCTGGTGTCGTCGGCGCTAGTGTTGTGAATAGGGTCGTTGCTGTGCTGGTCAGCTCACTCAGCTGTTTGACCGCCACTGACCACTGCAAGTTGATGTGTAATGTTGTATTATTGTAATGTATATGAAAGCTCCAGCAAAGCAGCTTGCCAAGTCCTCGGCTTTGGCGTCGATCACAACTCTTGGTACGTTGACGCACGATCTAGTCGGTCGTTGTAAGTCCCACACAGACTGCGGCGTCACTTTTATCTTTCACTGAGACCAGACTCCTTATAGCTGAGACGTTGGCCGCCTTAGTGAAAGATAAAGTGACCCAGTCATTGCGCAGTCTTTTTGTGTGTGCTTTTTTAGTGCAACATTTCTGTGGCACTAACGAACTTCAGTATTTTTGGCTCTACCCCTGCAAGTCCCCTCCACCTCATGCACTTCCATTTAATATGGTCACACTTCAATGCAGTGGCCCTGTCATCAGATATGAGTAGCTAGTCTATACAGCCATTACACATTAAAAATTGACTAAAAAAATTCCAAGCACACAAAATTTTGACGGCACCAGATAGACTGTGTTTAAATCAGTGCTGCACTTGTGTGATTTTGAGGAAACTAGAATGGCTCAGTCAACAAAAGCTTTGCATTTTGCATTTTACTGAACGAGACATTTCTTGGAATGGCAGTGTCAAGCAACTGTAAATTGTCACAATAATGGTACAGCTTGTGGACGTTCACTGTAGCTTTAAATATCCCTCCCCTATGTCCACATTTCTCCACTTTTGACATGACCCCCTCCCCACTGGACAATGGACAATCCCATTTAACATTGTAAGCATTTTGCTAACAACATTCCCACCCAAAACTTTTAGGATTTGTTAAGCAGTAATTATTAGTAATTTAGCCCGCTCGGCAAACTTGCCGGAAGGGCTATCTATTATTTTGTCATCTTTTGTGATAATTTTACTGAGAAAGTATTATGTAATTAAGGACATGGTAATCAATGCAAAATATTTACGATGTTTAGTTATTCCGTTGAGATGTCAATGAGAAAGTTTTACATTATGTCACTGTAATTGGTGAAAGTTCCCATAAATTGAAGTTCTGTATGTAAAACTTGTGCTTCCAACAGTGAAAAAGTGCATAGGAGCGAAAAGTCCGCAATTTGGATGTCCGCACTGCACCACAGCCGAGCCATCAGTGTGCAGCATACTGGTGATGGTGGTGTTTCATAGCAGTCACTGACTGTTAGTGGCAATGGTCAGCCGGTGTGAAGACACAGAGAGAGAGACAGAGAGAGAGCTAGGCAGCTGTGGTGAGAGTGGTGGTGACGTGTGTGTAGGACTTGGCTATGGGTCCGGCAGCGAGAGTGATGATGAGCGTGAAGTTGATGACAGCCCATCACCAGCTGCTGGTCGTGACTTGCCGGCCGACGACTCTTCAGATGACGACGAGCTGAGAAATCGCATTCGACACAAGAAGACGGAGTTTGAGCGCAAGATGCGGGAGCTGGAAGAACGAGAGAATGGTGAGCGGACTTGCCTCTGTATCCACTGACGTCATGGCAACTGCATCACGTTGTGTTCAGTGTATGACTTTCAGTGGACTATGATCTTGTCACGTTTCTTTTATGCTCTGTTGGCACATAAACTATTCGTTTGCTTCACTTGCTTTTGTAGTCTCCAAAGATTACCTACCAATGCGTTCAACTGTACTGACCTTTGAACCTTGGTTTAAGCGAGTGTCAAACTTTAACCTGACCTATAGCAACTATGCATATTTTCTGGGTCAGCAGTTATACACTGTGGTTGAAAAACCGAACCCCTGTAATAATTTAAATAATAGATATTAATCAGTATTAATAATTTTTGGTACAGTGAATCTACATTCAGTCTTCAGGTAGGTAGTTGACAAGTTTTGATAAAAATGGGTACCAGCTGACTTTGTATCCCTGACAGTCATCTACAGCAGATGATGCTAATCAATGAAATGGGTCTGTGCAATGCGAATAAATTTATTTTTTTTTAAATCTGTACGAGTTCAAAGGTTTTAGAGCTGACAGACTGGTGAGAGAGTTTGCAACAAAAGGATGGAAGACAACTTACGGAAGATTTTTTAAATTTGAAAGAACAACTGCTGCAATGTCTGAGCGCGATCTGGCATGCAGCAGACAGTTGTCGATGATAGTAAGTAAGTAAGTTTATGATGAAGCGATTCAAGAATGGAGATTCTTGGCTTGTTTTCATGCCGAGGGACACCATTTTGAACATTTGTTATAATAATGGATGCAACATGTCCTTTTTATTACAACATTTTCATGTTGAATGGTTTGTGATTTCTTGTAATATCTTGTTTCAGTAATGCAGGGCACTGGTTTTTGATGCACAGTGTAAATTGGTGGTATAGAATTAACCTAAGCTGGTGACCTGTTATGTTAAAATTTAAGTTGCATATAAAATATTGGAGACCTTTGTAGATTCTGTCTACCAAAGATTGTTGATATTGACCAATATTTGTTCAAATTATTTGAAAATATAACGGGTCCTGGTTTTTGAACCACACTGTAGAAGTTTAAATTCTTTATTTCTGTTTACTGGCTGTGTTTGTACAGTTCCCTTCAGTTGCTTATTAACAAGAATGACTATAAAAAGTCCTGTTCGGTAAATGTGAAACGTATGCTTTCAGGACTAAGCTGTTGTTACTACTGAAAATTGGGATAATTAAACGAAAACCAAAAATGGTAGTAGTAATTGAGAGAGACTGTGTCAGATTGGGCATTGTTGTGAAAATTCTGCAGATGCTGATGAAGAGACACAGCAGCAGCAGCAAGCTGAGAGCGCACCATTGTCGTCAAAACAACAGGAAAAAGATGTCATTAGTGAGACGACGACGGTGAAAGGAGAGACGACACATGCTGATGAGATGGACTCGCAACAGCACGCTGTTGAAAGGATGGCAGCAAAATTGGCTGAAAATAAATATGACAGGAAACATTCTTCACGACAGCCCCCTGACACGAGTAAAGATTCAACTGACAGAAGAACAGACAGAAAGGTTCAGAAGAGAGAGGAGCCTAAGTCGAAAGCCGATAAATCTGACCATACAAAGACGTCAGCGGGCAAAAGTAATAAGAGTAAAAGAAAGGATGAGAGTTCACAATCAGATAGTGATGAGGAAGATTCTAGCAGCAGCGATTCATCGTCGTCGTCAGATTCACAGTCTTCTGATGAGGCAGAGAAACGACAGGCTGCAAAGCGGTCGCGGACGAGCGTGAAACAAAAGCAGCAGCATCACAAGACTCGAACTAGTAGTTCAAAACAAGTGAGTAGCAGAGAGACAAGTGGGACAGGACTGGATGATGATGATGATGACGACGACAAAGTTGATCATCATCGTAGGAAAGAGACAAAACATAGAGACAGCGGCAGGACAAGGAATGAATCACAGCGCACTGATAGTGGACATGCTAAAGACGACAGACAGAGATCACGGCGATCAGACACGGACCGACACAAACGGACAAGTGACGCTGACAACAGAACGCAGTCACGGACTAAAAAACGACAGAGAACGTCGCGGTCGAGGTCACGATCGTCAGAAAGTCATCGACACCATAAGTCACATCATCATCACAAGTCGTCACCAGCAGCCGCGGAGTCGTCACACTCACATCATAGCTCTAGACATCACCGACAGCATGCATCACACAACGATGGCCATCACTCGTCGGCGAGACGTCGAGTGGGCAGGGAACAGAGTGATCGTGACAAGGAACGGTCTGGTAAGAAGTCGCGTGACAGGCACAGGTCTAGATCCTCGTCGAGGTTCGTTGAGCGGCTGTCATTCCGACCAATCTTCTGTAGACTCGTGTGCATTTTCACCCATCTGTCTGATAAGTGCAATGAATATGTCGATTTGTTAATGATAACGTCAGTATTTTTGCATTGAGAAAATGTATCTAGCTCACTTGCTAAAATCCAGCTGGCCACGAACTGGCTTGGCCTGTTAATCTGCCAATAGGCTGCTAGTGTCTACGTGCATTGCCATGAAATATTACTAATGAACCCGATAATCACTATACTGTCGCGCACTCTTGGGTGGTAGACTGATTCAACCTATGCAGTGCAGTAAGTGTCTAAGTCTGTGTCCGAAGCTGTACATATAATGTATCACAGTGGCTGTCATGATAATTAAACACGACTGCTCAGTGTGATTTGACATTGCGACAGCAGTACATTCATATCACTAATATCATCTGAACCAAATGATCTGCTCCTTTAAGCACATCTCTGGAGGAGTGGACCTAGTCTAGTCTAGTTCAGTTAGAGAGGTGATGTGGACACTGTTCTGTGGCTACATGTAGTTGCAACACATTCCACAGTAGTTAACTGTAGCATGCCCGCACACCTGCAGTACAGCGATGATGATGAGTGTTAGCAATGACTTGCTTCAATGGAACTGTGTTTGTTCTGCTGCAGGTCAAGCTATTATGAAGACTGACTGGCTGGCTGGCTGCATGCTATTGTTCCGCACTTAAACAGACTTGGTTCATACTTCATGACAACTGCCCGTGTCAAACCGGATGTCTTTCTGTGTATAGTGACACGTCGACTCACTGTGAAACATTCATGCACTTGCTGTAGACTGCACATATTTAAGTATTTTCTGACAAACACTGAGAACTGAAACAGTGTCGAATTGTGTTGAAAAATGTTCCTGTTTGTAGAATAAAATAACCAGTTAGTCGTCATTTTGTGATTGGACGTGTGGCTGATGTAGCTGAACAAAGTTGGAGCTTTGTTACTAGTAACATACAGCACATTGTGAAAATTCACATTTTGTTTCCTGTAGACGGCTATAACAAGAATTAATTTAAAGTAAGTGACTATTTTCACAACTGTGCACAAGCTTTTAACAAATTCCAACTATGTTCATTTAACCTACCACAAATGTATTTCACAAACTGTGCTGCAAATGAAAGCTTTCATTTTTCACAGTTTATTTTACAGAATTACAGTACATGAGTTTATGAAAAAACAATCAATCTGCTATTGAAATCATGCCTAACTCATTATCATGAGCACACAGCTCTAAGTTTGGGTTTCACATAAAATGAGAAAGCTGAAAGCAATTTTCCAACTTTTATACATACAACTCGGCCATAATGTTGATCAAAAGCAATAAACTGGCAGTTTAATCGCTTTCGGTCAATATTCATTGCACATAGATGAGCTATACTGAAATAACCTAGTACCTTTGCGGAAGATTTAAAGGTAGTAGCAGATAAAATTTCACGATTGTTTTTAAGTTTAAAAAAATCCCTTTTAAGTTATCAGCAATCTGATGCATAGTGGTACAGAAAGATAATGTCAAAGTGCAAATATTTGGCCATCAAGATCTGCATGCAGTCCACTAATGTCACTTATACTCATCTCATTCACAAAACCGGAAATACACAATATATCGCAATTTCTTGCTTTGGTAAAATATTTCTAGTACTGGCTTACCCAGGTTATCCTGGAGAAAGACTGAAAGAGGCCATTATATCTGGTATCTGTATGTAAGTATATGACACTAGTGTTAGCAAGTTGATACACAGTGAAGTATCGAGACAATAAAAACTGACAAAATATCACCTATCAATCCAGCAGTGAATCGAGACCTAATAAACACATACATGTAATCATTAGAAAGGAGGAGACATTAATGGCTGTTCATTTCAACGTGAAGTTCGGCAGTCACAGAATCGACGACGACGGCTCGACACAGCAGTGTGCCGTCCCATGAACAACTCGCCAGTTCACACGACACCGGGTTCCAGCTGACACACTGAACAAAGTCCGTGTGAGCCTCGTCTCGTGATCTGTCACACAATGCACCCAAGTCACTGGTACACAGTAATTACTGCCAACTGTGAGGCTACCAGTGACCCCCTACCTCCACTTGCCTCCAGAACTACTACCATTGTGATTGGCACAAAACTGCTGAGATATTTTGGGGTAACCTGGGAACTCTTCCTCGTATGCATTCAGTCATCTTCCATATTGGGGAGGGTCACTTAGCCTTTCTTAGGTGTATCAGGAAAAATGCATAATATAATAATAATAATAATATTTCCTTTAATAATCACTGACAAACTGCAACGACTGTTTAATGACCTTACAGCACCGATATCCAATTACGGAACTTCACGTGGCTTGAAAAGTAAACAAGAGAAGTTTCAGGACTTAACAGCACTCACACATACCATGAATGTAGTGTGAACAAAGTGAGACTACACGAGTGCATATTCAGTTGGTTTACATGGACTTTCTCGACATACTCTCCACTAATGGACCAATTAACAGACAGAAGCAAAGCAGAGAAGATTACAGAAGCGCCCAACACATTTCAAGCATTGAAGGGAAGTGAGCACACAAGACAGTGTACAGTGAGTGAGTGACGACTGACATGACAGAGGTGGTGGTGGAGCGTGTGTCGTCATCACTGACATCAGCGGAATGTTTGGAGAAAGACACAACAGCAGACGTACAGTCTTGAGATGCTGATGCTAGCCATTCACTCCTGCACCAACACACACACACACGTCAGCACAACTGCAAGTAATTCTTAGGGCAGTCATAGTAACTACACTGACGTACAGATCAAGTGCCTGGTGGGGTTTTGCCAGTGCCATATCGTCAAAAAGTTAAGGCATTTATCCAACTTTTGTACTCGTGCTGGTTTTTATATTCCAGATCCGCATTATGACTTTCAAGAACTATGTAATGAAGCCGATCACCGGCTGTTCAACAAGATTTTAGAGTCACAATATGTCCTGGAGCAACTGTTGCCACCCACACTCCCACAGAGCTATGATTTTAGAAAATGGCCGCATACCAGACAGATCGCAAACCGCTGTTCTCATCTAACAGTTTTTAATTAGAATGTTGTTTGCTGACACTGATGGTGTTTTTTATTTGTCTTTATGTTTGTACTATGTATTTTTGACTTCACTTTTAATATTTCTGTAGGCCTATTTTTAAATTGCGGTTTGTCAATTTTTCAATAAACGAATATTATATGAGCACAGTCAGCATTCACTCACGATATGCTGCGTCGGGATGGGCGAGTGACCGTTGTAGCTAGTGACACATGCTGGGACGGGATGGGATGAGTTGCGCTGGTAACTCGATGTATTTCAATGGCAGCGTTCACACACACTTGCTGCACTGCATGGCATTGGTAAAACTGCTTCTTGTGCTGCCCGTACCATCCCAGCGCAGTGTATCTATGAATGAACGGCACTTGTTCCTCAGCACTTCAATCTTAATAAACCCAGCTTTTCACAACACCATCATCAGAAGATCATTCTAAGGATGATGAAAGTCAAGTCGAACTGCAGTCAGTAGTTACCGGTGCGGTGCAAACGCAACTTTGTTGACGTGTCGCGTGTGCACACACTGAATGTCTGGTGTACCGACGCCGACCCTGCAGTCCTGCAGCAGTATGTGACCCGTCTCTGTACCGACAGCGAGCGAGTGCTCACAGTCGGGCTGCCACGACACACAGGTAGGCAGTGACGGCAGAAACTGCAACTCTGAACCAATCACAGCAGCAAGTTCAACGCTTCAATTCCACATCAATCATATACAAATACATGTAAACCTGAATCTCTCTCTCTGTTTTCTCTGTTGCTTATGCACAGCCACATTCTTCTGTAAATCTCAACCAAATTTGGCACCAAGGATGATCATGGGCGTTCAGCTGAATACGCCAGGTGGCGCCCGCCTTACGTACACCATACACCAATATCTAGTTAGCACCACAATGCACTGCTAAGGGTTTTACCAGATGTAAAGTAAAGCAGTTCATGCTAGAGCACCCCACCGCTACGGCAGCCTGCATGCAATATGGGATCAAACCTGCTGCCCAGCAGAGGCAGCATCTCCCGCCCTTACCCTGTCGTTGTTACGGCTGGTACTCGATTTATCCACCAATTAAGGATGAAAGGCTGAGTAGACCTGGGCCGATACACGTAAACAAGATGGTCAGAGTCACTACAGAAGTGTCAGCGATACCAGGTGCCAGCTGTTCTGCCCCACTAGGAACAGTAGGTGTGAACAACTTGCCCACAGTTGTTACGTACTGAACGGCTTCAGCAGGATACAAACCTGTCTTTCAAACGCGAGTTGAACACGCTATCCACTCGGCCACCATGTGCCACAATGTGGTGCTAATATGGGTTTTGCAAACATCCAATATTCCATAGGACGACAGGTTTGAAACGGCTAGTTTATGAATATAACGCGGAGATAAATAGATGTGACATGCAGACATAACAGATACTATGAGTTGCACAATATCAGCAACAGCAGCAATGTGTGTCACATGGCCACAAGTTTCAACACACAGCGAACATGACTCAGTGAAAAAGTGAATAACTGTGTCAGTACTGGCAGCGCTGTGACGACGGTCAGACAGACTCTGAGACTCAGACACAGCATAGTCTAGTTCAGACTACGTACACAGACAGACGGTAACACGAGATGAAAGCAGAGCTGTCTTACTCACCTATCATACTGGCAGGCCTAGACTGTCTCAAGTCCCACACCAGAACACGACCGTCCTGTACAGTACAAACACAACGCAGCGGATTTCTCAACACATGCGTCTGATGGAATGCAGTCATCCTCACTCGTTGACTAACATAATGTCTACTGATCACTGATCAGCAGCCACTAACTACTGCAAGCAGACTCCATATTAAACACTGTATATTCTGTAGAATAGTATACAGCAGAATACAAACAAATATCAATGGAATTTTCGGTACAGACATACTGCAGTACATGACTGCATGCAAGCACAGAAATCAACGTAGACCAACATGTTTAGCATACTAGCAATGTGTGCTAACAATAACCATCTTACAGCAGACGTAATGAGTTTTTTACAAGTGATAAGAACAAGTACAAGTAGCTGAGAAACCTGTGAGCATGAACCAAATATGTCAGGACAGGACGTATGAAATGCCGCTGACCAGACAATGTCGTAGTGAGCTACATAAACCGACAGACACAGCGTCCGTTGGCCAACGTTGATCACAGTTCATCATACAACTGTTAACAACGTTCAATTATCAAAGAAAAATAACTGTTAAAATCCGATTAATGGCACATTACTTAGCACTGAAGCCAGTGAGTCGATGAAAATGCTATTAGTCATGACTATAAAAACGACTGTGATCTGTAATGTCTACTTTTAGCAAAATATTCACTATTAAAAGAGACTGTGTGTAACACTCTCCAGTCTTCAGTGTCAAAAAAGCCAAAAATGGACAAGTTGACAAAACTCGGTAACAAAACCATTAAGCGTAAATTAGATCAACAAGAAGCATTTGAAAAATGTTGGGCCCATTCGCTAAGTGCGAGCCGCCGTTACATTATCAGTCACCAGGTGTCGCTAGTCGCACGCCAGCTATAGCTATAGCGCAGGCGGCGTGCGATGTCCACAACGACAACGACAACGCGTGACAGAGGGGACCGCTATGGCCCCACGGAATTGGCC
>Ga0209782_1000816_pt1 | contig 14752 bp, 8 predicted proteins | sample WorMetmaBAHAMAS1_FD_187390 | JGI IMG/M metagenome (GOLD analysis project Ga0209782, IMG submission 187390) | Marine gutless worms symbiont microbial communities from Max Planck institute for Marine Microbiology, Germany - Inanidrilus... | ecosystem: Host-associated > Annelida > Digestive system >...
CGCTATAACTGGCCCTGGGACGGCGATGTATCCACGCTCATCATCATCCTCCCACTCTGCCACCGTTCGGCGCTCGGTCTCTCCGAGCCCGTCCGCCGTGCCCACTGGCTCGCCGTCTGGTTTAGGTCGCCGTCAACAAAATTTGACGCCACGTCTGCAGTGCTCGTCAACATGACTGTTCTCCGTCAACACGCCCCCACGTTCTGCACTCCACCTCACCATATTAAGACTAGCTAAATGAGCACTTTCATTGGCTAAAAGCAAGCAAAGAACGCTTTCGTCGGTGGTCACTGCACAAAGTCTAAAAGAAGCAGATCTGCTGATAAGTAATGATGTCGCTCTGCACGATATTCATGCGAGCTGCTGTGGCAGCGTAATTTACGTTGCCACAGCAGCTCGCATGAACATCGTGCAGCGCGACATCACTACTTATCAGCAGATCTGCTTCTTTTAAACTTTGTGCAGTGAATACTGACGAAAGCGTTCTTTGCTCGCTTGTAGCCGATGAAAGCGCTCATTTAGCTAGTCTTAATTTAATTCTAATCTGAACGACGAAAATGTGATTGTTCAAACTTCAAGCAAATTAAGTTGGATTATTATAAACAGGGTATATTTTAACCTAAACCTAACTGAAGTTAGGCAAGTAGTCAAAGACTGTTGACGATAGGCCGCATTGCAAAGAAAGGCAATTTTCATGGAAAGAATTTAATGTGGCACTCCACTGCATCAGCGGCCGATAGGCTGATGCAGTGTAGTGCCACATTAAATTTTTCCCATGAAAAATCGTCCTTCTTTGCAATGTGGCCTATGATCAATAGTCTCTTCCCCTTCCTATTTGTGTTCTTTTGTTTCTTTAGGTGGCCAGTTTAATGAGCGTAATGCCTCTGGAAGCCTTTTGAGTGCTAGCATGCAATACATTGTAATATTTTGTTATTGCTCAGAAAATAAATTTTGATTGATTGATTGACTGACCTGCAGGTGTTGCCGCCCTATTAACGCGATTGTCCTGGTTAAAAGGTAAAGATAAAGCGTGCTATAGCAGTTTGCAACGAGCTTCACCGCTACAGGAACTCACGTGCCGCAGTGTTACCTATACCACCAAGTAGAGGTAACATTCCCGCCTTGTACAGTTGAACGTTCACTCGTATTCATCAGGTGGTGCCTATGTGCACCCCAACTAATACATAGTTCTTTGGGTCCATCCGAGTCAATATTTCAATTAGCATTTCAATCAGTTCAGCCGTTTTTGCATGGTTCGTGGTCGTGACTGACACGGATCGACAGACAGATAAACCGACCACATACAATACTCCGCCTGTGGCTAGTGATGCAATGCCACCTTAGCTGTTGTAGATTAACTCGCGCAGCACTGTGTCATGTGTATCCTGTCGTAAACAAAGACGGACGCTTAATGCGATAAGCAACAGTCGTCGGTTTAAGCTGACAAGGCATGCTACCTTTGACATATCGTGGCGAAATTTCTTCAAGCCCAGTCTAGAATTTGGGACTAAGTTCCACATGGATGTAGGCTACGCTTAATTTTATGGAGATAACCGAATTAGTACACAATGTAGGATATGCTGACAGTAGTCTTATAGACTCTTTGCCAAAAACACGCCTGATTTGCTCAGCCATCTCAACACTATACCGGCTTTTGAGTTGTGGCAGACAGATGAACAGATACACAGTACAGGGCCATAGCAAAACCCGCGTAGCACAACAACACGCCGGTAACAATTATAGTAGGCCTACCAGGTCCTGAGGTTATGCCTACCGTCGCTAAGATTCATTAATGGAATAAAAAGAAAATGCTCCCTCTCTCCAGCTGACTAGGTATACATGGTAGACCTACCAGGTCCCAGAATCTTAGCGACAGTAGGCATAACCTCGAGACCTGGTAGGCCTGCTATGGGAAGTCTGCGGGAACGTTGTCAGCACAGCCCGGGCCTAAATTGAGTTTTGTAAAATCTGAATGCCAAACAGCCATCTAGTGGCAACACAGCCTGTTCCAAAATGCTTTGTAAATCTTGTTTATCACAAAACTATACTTTTGATATATCAACTGTTCAGTGCTCACTGAGTATATAACTGGTACATGATTGATGGCTGGTTAGTGCTTAACATGTGGAGTGTTCAGCACATTGTGTCTGTATATTGCGTTTAACTTGTGTAAATTCTGTTATACATGCATATCGGTAGAAAATAATCATAATACAAAATGTGACAGAATATTTTTTTCTAAATGGACATGTTACAATATTTACTGGTTACAAACATTTCAGTAAACAGTGCAAGTAGATAATGTTCATCACCATATCTAGACAATTACAAGTGTGTTCCTCTGATCGGCTATAATCTGCAGCAAAAAATGGAAAACTGAAGATGGGACTGATTGATTGAGTAAAGGTTTAACGTCCCACTCGACACTAAATAGGTCATATTGGAGATGTCCTTGCCAGCCAATCTCTTGGCTATTACTGACAAAATCAAAAAACCATAACAATACAATAAACTTAGTCTAACATAAAAGTAAATATACAACCACTAAATCAACAAAATATAAATCATCAAAGACAAAAAAATACAACATAAAATAAACCGAGACAAATAATAGCCCGGGTCAGTCAGCTCTTACGACATCCAGACTCGAAATGGAGCGGGCCTATTTTCAAAGGAAAAGAAGAAGGAGAAGTAAATAAATAAGGAGAATACAAGCAAGAGAAAAAAGAAGCAAGTTACAAAAAACAAAAAGAAGCAAGTGATAAGGTAAACAAACACATAAACAATCTATATAGCACCGAAATCTACAATGTTTCTAGGGTGCATCTATTCAGGCCCCAGCAACCACACAGGGTACTGAAGATAACATTCAAAACATCCTAATCACTGGAATTAATAATTAAGCACAGCATAATGATATAAAAATAAACATACCAATTCCAGTAATACAGCAACATTAAAAACATGGCCAAAAAGACCGCATACATACTCAAAAATCACAAGAAAGTACAAGTAATCAATTACAGAATTAACTTTAAAAATCTACAGGACATCACGCACATTCATAACCAGTCAGTCAAGCCAATATATAACTACTTTGATGACAGTGTGTTACCTAATGCTAAAAGATACGTTCTAGGTAAACATACACGTCATTAAGCATTAATTGACTGATCGAGTTAAGGTTTAATGTCCCACTTAACACTGACTAGGTCATACTGAAGATGCTCTTACCAGCCAATCTCTTGGCTAGTACTGATAAAATCAAAATCATAGCGAGGAAAAAAACCATAAACAACACAATAAATCAACACAAAACTGAATCTATGACCGCCAAATCAACAAATAACAGGTCACCAAACACAAAAATACAACAACTTAAATAAACCAGAAACAACTTAAAACCATGCTTAATCATCTCTTACGTTATCTGGCTAGAAAACAGAGTGGGCCTATTGTCAAAGGTAAAAAATAAAGGAGAGTAAATAAGAGAGAAAAATATAACCAAGAGAAAAGGAAGCAAGTTACAAGAAGCAAAAAGAAGCAAGTGATAAGAAGAACAAACATACAAACAATCTATATAGTGCAGCATTCTACAATGTTTCTAGGGCGCATTAGGCCCAGAAGCCCACATATCATGAAATATGATAAACAGATGGTTGAAATCGATAATCACAGACTCACAACCAAAAGTATTTTTAACAAGATAAGTAACAGCACACAAAAATCATGTAATGAACACATAATCTTTAACATGCAGCTTAAAATACTGATCATAGATGGAGATACTATAATTGTTCCTTTTAAAAGTAAAATAACACCAATTTGGGTCATAATTATTACTGCTTTCAAGTAATGATATATTCATATTGCAGTATAGCTTAATAACGATGACAAAACTTTGGCACTTTTGTAATCAAATAATGATTAGATTTTCGAAGGGCAAATATAATAAAACAAACTCAGGCATATTCTTTCTTGAAGGCTGACAGAAACTGCTGCATTTAAAAACATTAATTTACTTACTAGAAAGTAACAGCCATTCAAAGTTCATTTTGCATCACTAAAAACACTCTCACAGGACTGAAAAGAGAGGAATTGCAATGGATAAAACGAGTGACAAAGTGCTTTAAGCACCATAACTCCCTCCATTTATGGATATAAAAATACTAATCATATACTAGGTTTAAGGACAACAATGTGGAGAACAATGTGTTGTAAATCGTCATTTTTTGCACCAATTGTGTTGTAGTCTTATGTTTCTTTCAGTTAAACAATGGAGAGTCATCGATAACTTTAATTATACACTGTGTCCACAAAAAAGAGGCCATTAGATTTTTTTTTACAATAATTTAGGCAAATTTAAAGCTACATTTATAATTTTTAACAGGCAGGTGAGGTACACTGTTAGGACATCAACAATACAAAATTTTTCCACCACACTCATTTTGTTTTGCTGCTTTACTGTGCTCTATTACTAGTGCAAAAACTTCATTTTTTGTCATACAAGACAGTTGAAAAAAACGTCAAAATTAAAACATGAAGTTCAGTCCAGTCTGCAAGTCTTTCTTGATGATGTTATGTACAGACGAGCGAAAAATGTGCTTCACGTGCTATCTGTCTTAGAGAACAATGGCTGTGTAGGCAGTCTTCTTGACTATGCACAGACTCGATGTTTTCAGCATTATACGTAGATCATGGTTGACCACTACTGGCAAGGCGTTCAACACAACCAAATTTGTCAATTTTTTTCCAGCAAGTGACATAAACCACCACAAGACCATTTCTTATTCGGAAATTCATTTAAGAAAGTCATGCACAGTATACCGTTTTTCTTCTCGGATTACTTTCATTAAATGTTTATCATCAACAAAAAAACAGCATTGTGTTTATCATTATCAACAGCAACAACCCAATGTCACAAATTATTACACCGTCACAAAGTAAGAACGGCTCAGGTGTGGTGGCAACTGTCAGCATAATTCATGTGCAAAAAATTGTAAAAACTCAAAACAACCATACAAAAGTTATGACGAGAAAGCTACTGGCCTCTTTTTTGTGGACACAGTGCACAGTAAATAACAATAATCAAAATATGCAGTATTAAGTCTTTATCACGATATCAAAGACAAGTATAGAATATAAAAATATGAACATTCTGCTGTACACAAGAAATAACTGGCACCAAATAACAATCACCATTCACTCAATACAGAAAGCAGTGGACAATGTCCCTGAAAACCTGCAGCAAATACACTTGACATAAAAACTATGATGCAGACAACTCGAATTTTGCACATTTATTTATTTATTCATCACGCACTTATAGATGTCTGAAAGGAAAACATCACAATATAAAACTGTCACTGCAGTTTCTTACTCAGCTTCTGTAACCACTCTTCTTTCCTGAAGTTATTCTAGGTTGGTTTGGTACTGCAGTAAATAGGCTGCCCTGTTTAAAAGTACTAAAACCACTAGTAAAAGTTGAAAACTGGTAGTGTTGAAATTCACATACATGTAAATGGTAAATGACGAACTAAAGGCCATCTTAAGAAAGTGGCTAAAATGTAAAAAGAGCCAGTAATTGGTGACTTGAAAATCAGTTTCACCACTGACATGCTTTTCAATGTCATAACAATCGCAATAGTTGAGGGATAAGAAATGAAAATGTGTAAAAACTGACTTCTCCAATGCACAACAGCAACATAGGTTAATGCACTTCATTACATCAACATATACAGTAACACCTTCAGTACACAAAAAACTTTAAGAAGTTACTTATTTTGAAATGATTCTAGAATCCCCTTCCAATTTGGATTCTATTCATTTCATTAGTTGTCTAGGCTGATAAGTGTAGCAATACCACATTCTACTTCACTATTAATAACATGGTTAATGATTCACGATTGTGCTTGCAGCATTGTCTACCACACGCCTACTTACATCATAAATTGAAATAAAGCTGCAGTGAGCTTTTCAACTTGTATAAGTAAGGAGAATTCTAACATCTTCGTCCTAGTCCAAATGTGCAAGGGCACTAGTCAGTAAAACTCAGCTCAAACAAAATGCTATAGTGTTTTCCAACCCACTTAGCATCTTCCTCTTGTGCCTCAGATTTGGCTTCAGCTGACCATTGTGCGTGTTTCCAAATTATGTTTACTTACTTACTTAAAAAGGTGCCATAAAATGGTTGTTGTAACTTGCAAAGCCTAAAACTAAATATCAACTCCATTATACACATAATATTTCAAATCTGCGATGTCAAGATTAAGTGAGTCATGTAAACACAATAACGAACAACATGTGATTGAGCTCCAGACATTGTAGAAAAATATAACAAGTGGAACCAACAACACAGATGGGCAAAGGTCACAAAAAAGTTAGAACCACAAAAATTGGACAGCAGCAGCAGTTGCTAGACATAAGAACTGCTACATTACATATACAGTGTGGGACAAAAAACTGAGCCACTATCTTTGACTGCTTATATTCTCAATCAAGTGAGACCACTACATTCAAATGCCCACGTCTTTAAAATACCTCCACCAATTTGCACAATTTTTCACATAATTGAATGCCATGATATTCTGAACATGCCAGTTGCTTCTTTTTCATTTACTGCCTAAAACAAAGTGATGCCACCTACAAAACAACTTATTATTCATGAACATCACTATATCATTTAAAGATCTCTTTGATCTACCCTTTGATTATGCTGCAAATGCATACGAGATGACACCATTTGCTGATGCCTCACACCTGTGAGACTTTCCATCATGCCTCACTCAGATTAAGTCATCAACATGAACAACGTTTGATGCTGTTGCATGAGCACTATCTTCCTGTCTCTACTGTTGCGTTAGATTTTATTCAGCAATCTGTCCACACTAATTCTGCTAAACAAGTTATTCTCTGCTGAACTTCATCCGTTTAAGCATTCATTTAAAGCAAAATCTGAGTTATTAAATGCAGTTTTTAATATAAAACTCACCAAACTGAACACACTAACACACAATAATCACAGTGAAAGTTAAGGCCGCAACAAAACACAGCCATATATAAGCAATATACACCAACTAAACACTCCACAGTGATGTCACTACATTCAGTTAAAAGCTCCTAGTGCATATCATCATATATTACCAATATAAAGCACCCATCAAGATTCCATGGACTCATATACAAAAACTGTTTTGTGTAATAATGCATTGCTCTGTGCAATATAAAGACTAATCAGTCACTGCGTGGTAGTGTCAGCAGACTGTTAACAGCGACTGCTTAGTCGATGGGGACTACTGATATTTGACCCCCACAGATTTCCAAAGAAATTTGGCATGGGTGACTATGTCCGTGACCCCTACCCGATACCAAATCTGATACAAATCCGTCCACAGGAAGCTTGTGGGCAAGTGGGTGAAATATAATCAATTTTTTATTTATGCCCTTCTTTAGGAACTGTCCTACAGGTCATAGTGACAATTTATATGCTGACGGCTCAAACAATGCGAACTAGTACAAGGACATGCTTGATACTGCTACCTATTTAGTGGATCAAATCACCCCAAAACCCAAATTTTTAAGGCATGTAGAAGCTTTTTCAAGCCAAAAGTGCCAAATATTGGAACTGTCATACTATCTAAACTACTGCACCAATTGCAACCAAATTTTGCACAATAACAGAGACCACCAAGTACTCTTCAATGGTGGTCCAAATGTGCCCCAAACAAATCTAATATGGCTGACAGCCACCGTCTTGAAAAATTAAAAAAATCATAATAACTCAGCGACAGACTGACCGATTTTGACAAAATCTGGGACTGTGATGGTCTTAGCTCTCTGTGTACTGTCAGCCAATAAAATTTCACAATTTGCAAATTTCATATTAAAAATCAAAAGGTCGCAATATTTCAGAAAATCTTGACCAAAACCAAAAATCATCATTTACCCTTCTAAATATCCTGAATATGTAGAACAGAAATATAGTATAATTGGTAATAAAACAGCAAATTTAATTATTAAAAACTGCAATTTATCCACACTGTTAACGGCGATGGATCAAAAATAAGGTGATATCACTCAGCATTGACATTTAGGCAAAGCGATGGTGGTAATATCGCCTTTTTATAATGTTGCTGTTTTTGGTCCATTGCTGTTAACATTGTTGGTAAACTGCAGTTTTTTTAATAATTATTTTTAATAATTATCTGTAATTTAAAGTATGCTCAGTATTTGCTGTCCATCACTTCAGCAGTATGCATTTAAAAATTCGATTTCTATTACTCATGATATTAGTAGTGCCGGCAGTTCAAGTAATAAATATAACTTAGAGCACAACAGAATTCATATTTGACAGCAAGCATCAGCGAACAGCTTACTAAATAAACACAATATAAGTGGCAAATGTCATGGCAGTTTAGTGACAATTTACACCACTTACAAGCAGTGCACAGTTCCTTGAACTCTTTTCACCGCAGCCACTAACCTGTACGATGACTACCGTTTATCTTACCAGTTAACACGATGCCAAGCATTCCTAGTTTCACAGGCTGTTAATAGAAATCTTGCATACTAGAATGCTATTAACTGAGAATACAGCATTCAGGTCCGGTTTTTCCACAGCAAATTAATCTCCCGTTAATTTAATCCGTCATTAAATCCGGCAGATAACGATCAATTTACTCAGATGTCGTTTTTCCACCGGCAGTTCGTCAATTAAATCGTCCTAATCGTCCGGATTTAATGCCGGATTAAATTAACGGGAGATTAATTTGCTGTGGAAAAACCGGACCTCAGTGGTAACTAACACATAATCAACGCAAATGTCAGTTAGTACACACGTGGTGCTACAGAGACATCAGCAGACGCAGCATTCTATACACAGCAGTGGAACCAGCCGACTGTCAATAAGCAGATGGAAAATGATGCACCACGAACAAGCTACAACAAATGGCAAAAGCATACCTGTAGAAAATAACTTTCTAATTTAACGTAACTTACCACGGTAAATGTGACATATGTAAAGGCCGCCATCTTGGATTTGTGCAGCACAATTTAGAACGACCCACAAAGAGTACTAGGTGATTTCTAATCACTCTGCACAGTTTGGTTCGAATTGCTACAGTAATTATAGTAATACAAAAACAGGAATACTTGAACACATGTATTCAGCCCCAAAATAGTTTTATGGGCATATACGGATCATCAAAATCGGCCAAACAGTGATAATTCATCCATATGTGGGGTGACATTGCCAATGTAATCCCTACACCAAATTTGTGTTAATCAGTTTTGGGGTTTGGATTTCTGACACATCCAATCTGCCATTGTCGATAGCGTTGGCTGGTCACTCTTACAACACTGTAAGCACTGCAGTGCTAAACTGTAATGACATAAGCAATACAAACAACTAGATCAAAAAAATACTCACTACACCAAGACAAGGCCACGACATCAGTCTTCATCTTCCGTATCATCTGTATCCTCCTCGGTATCCTCAAACTGCTGCTGCCTCAACGGCAGCTGGATTTCTTCTGTGTGTGTATCTGCTTGTTTCCTGGTCCACAAATGCAACTTAGTATGTAAAATACAACAACAACAACAACACCCATTTACCAGCCTCTTTTTCAGAACAACCTAGGTAAGCCAGCGCTAGAAAGGCAGAATCATTTGAGATTTTAACGAAGCAAGAGATGACGGAGAGGCAGTGGCATCAGATGGCCCACATGCAAATCATTTGCACTTCAGTCCAGACAGATAACCGCATCAGCACACATCACTCAAGTTTTTACGGGCTGGATGCTCTTCTGCCTGCTCAACCAACAGTGCCACAGCATATTCAAATTTTACTTGGTATGTAAAATTGACTCAAACAGTCTATGGTTTCAGATTACGTTTCAGTTACAAAGCACAGGCTCCTTAGCTATTGCAGCATGGAGTATGTCACATCTCATTGGCGACGGCAGCTACCATATCGGCAGACTCACAGCCCAAGTTGGTTGGCTTGGTCTGAGGATTGGCGGCCACCCGGCGCTCAGTCTGCATTCATCAAATGAACTGGGTGAACTCTCGCAATGGCTGAGCCATAAATATCATCACTGTTCTTAGTATTTTATCATTATTACATGACAAAATTTTCTTATGTTAATTCTAGGCATATGACGGCTGATAATATGAGACAGTGAGCAAAATTTCATGCCCCTCTCATCACTCAATAGGTTACTTGTGAGAAAAGTCAATTCCAGGTAGCTTATTATAGCGGTAATGACAACCAAACATTACCAAGAAAAAGCACACAGTACGACAATCACAAATATCAGACTCCGGCCTGGTTCAGTGCTGCGCCCTGGTGATTCAGTCTAACTACATATCACAGTGTCAAATCTGTGCTGCTCCATGTTGAGTCACTTTGAACTTACACATCACTTGCACTGCCTGCATGACATGGCCAACTAGGGGAAAACATCATTCACAAAAACCAGAAGTACATAACATACTACTACAATGCCGTCAGGGAAGGACCGATCAAGGAACAGCCACGGCTACATACCCAGAAAATTTGGCGAAGTTTAGACACATGACAAAGTTTAAATTGAAATACGCACCAGCTGTCTGAGGACTTAAAGCTGCGTGATCTCGGTGACATCACAATCTGATCACTGTTGTCGGAGTCGGTTGATAACCTATCTGTGTATTTCACATCACTAAACACCAGTCCGGTGGTGACCACTGATACTGAATTGACAACATTTGAGTAGATGTGATGTGATGCCACGGCATGATTAGCTGGTGGTGGACAGTAACTGGTGACATTTGTAGAAACTTTCATTGGTGGAAAGTCATATATATCATTGTCAGCATCAGTATTCGAATCTTTGCCTTCATCTCTGTACACAGTTGGCGGCATATCGTATGTATCATTATCATCATCATCGTCGTCGTCGTCATCGTCATCATTACAGGAATTTGCTGCATGTTGTTTAAACTGGGGCGGGGTATCATAGGTTTTCTCGTCTTGCTGATAATAATCAATCAACTGAGGTCTGTACAAGTCCTGTCTCGGTAAGTTATACACTTCATCACCATCTTCTTCAACGGCAGTATCAACATCATTTTGTACTTGATCTCGAAACTTTGGCCTAAGCATAGGAGGCGCACAATCACTGCCTCTGGAATTTGACATCACTGCCAAATGTTCCTCACGCGTTATCGATGGGATCGTTACCAACTGTGCTGGCTTTGGTGGTGAAGACTGCGGTGTAGAAACATGGCCATTATTTCCCATGTATCCAGTATGTGTTGTCCGCTGAGCAGCTGGTTTAACAGTTGGTGACACTAAAGACAAGCGATGCTGAGAGATAGGCGACACAACTGTCTGAATGGGAGCATCTGCAATCATACAAGCACAAAATAATGTCCATAGTTTAGCTAACTACAGCATCCTCCACACTAATATGTTTACTAATAATACTATGTGAGCAATACCCGGTACCAACCATTCACACCATTCTATTACATGTACTGATAGTTACCAAAAACATATAATTGTCTTGACATAACAAAACAATTATGACTAACTGCAGCAATTTATGCATAGTAATTACAACTCGTGTGGCCTGTATAACATAACGGTAGAACGTTAGCTCATGACCAAATCTTGGATGGTCCGCTTCCAGGTGACAGCCTTGGGCAAGCTGCTCACATGCATGTGCCTCTGTCACCAAGCAGTATAATTTGGTACCGGACTATGGGCTGGAAAAGTAACTGCAGGCATGGCAGAAAGTAATGGCAGCCTACCGCCGAGTGGATAGCTTAGTCATCTGAAGGCTGAGTGGATCAGCTCCGGGCCCAATGCTCAAAAATGAGTACTAGTATGGGAAAACTACTTTTTTTTAAATTACAACTCAAATGTTTTCATTTCGGCAATCGCATCAGTTTATACAGTACACTAGTGCAGTATATGCTATGGCCCTGTGCGTGTTCATTTGTCACTGGTCAGTGCTTATCAAAATAGCTAATGCAGCATCATGCAAACATAATAGCTTATTAATCTAATGACTTTAACAACCCCCATTTTTTCTCAGGTATGGGCTGCCATTTTCTATCTCTGGAACACATGAAACATTGACTTCAAATCTGGAACTTGGGTTGATCACTGTAATTCTTAGCCTATGTAAAACAACCACTCCGAATTAGTTGTGGTCAAAAGCAGAGTCATGTGATCCATTTTAAAATTTTGGGCATCCATCCTATCTTTGGAATGGCTGGAAAGGGCATTAAAATTTTTAATGCAGACTAATCATATACAGTACTAGAGCAAACACGACTGATTACTCCCAAAAAGGTATGTTTTCAGGGTCATGTGACCCCTTTCACTTTCATAAAGTAACTGACAATACATGTATCTTAAAAATTGTACAAGATATGACACGGTTACAATGGACTTATAACAGGATATCAAATGTGACACCTACTGAGTAGCACTGATGGTGGTTGTTTCAACCTTTCTTGCTCCGTACCTCCGAAAATGTAGCATATTATATTAGCTAAGATATTTTGAGTCAGAAAGCAAAAAGCAATAGGGCTGCAGTATTAATATGGGACATATAGGCAGTCATGAGTCATGTATACAGTAAAACTGACTATGTCTGTTAAACAGTACAAGATAGTTGTTACTAAGACCATTCATATGAAGCACAATTTCCAATGACCTTCAGTGACCTTGATGGTTAATCACCTATTCTAAGCTTTTTTTGGAGAAGAACAAGCTTATTAAAGATTCACAACATGAATTCAGAAAGGGGAGCTCTTCTCTTTCTGTTTCCAGACAAGATTTTACGTAGTGTTGATGAAGGATATTGTGTTGCGGTTTTCTTAGACTTGGCTAAAGCCTTTGATAAAGTCCCTCACCTGAGATTGTTACAAACATTATAGAAACATGGAATTAGAGGTAAATTATTACATACCATTAGAGACTGGTTAAGTAATAGAAAACAAGAGTATGTACTAATAGCAAATGGTCAAGTTGGGGAAGAAGTGTGGAGTGGAGTCCCACATGGCTCAGTACTAGGGCCCTTGCTATTCTTGATATTTATAAACAACTTGGTGCATGGTCATGTGTTCAAGTTTGCTGATGTTACCAAGATTTTCAGACGCATTAAAGATAATATGGATACTAAGTAGTAAAATGCAGACAGATTTGGATAAAATTATACAGTGGGCTGATAACTGGCAAACAGAATTAAATGTAAGTAGATGCAAAGTTATGCACATAGCACAAATGCACAAAAATTAATCCCAAGAAAACATATTATCTGAGAGGAAATATACTATAAGTCATTGATCACGAGAGATCAAAGTTCAGACTAAAGTGCTCACAGCAATGTCTTCATGCTTATAACAAGGCTAACAAAGTTTTGGGCATGACAAAAAGAATGATAAGTATTAAAGATCCTAGGATAATGTTGAGTTTGTATAAGACCTGGTTAGACTGCATGTGGAGTATTTTTGAAACTCATGGAGCCCGCTCTATAAAAAAGATGAGTTGACTGAAAAGATTCAGCATAGATTTACAAAGATGATTAAAAATATGGACGGTAAATTGTACAAAGACAGATTAAAGTCCTGTAGATTATGGACTCTCGAGCAGAAAAGAAATCAACATGATTTGATCAAATGATTAAGGAATCAGGATCTCTAAGGGATTACTGTGTTAAAATTGATGAATTGTTTATATTGGATGAAAAGGTAAAATGGATCAACATACAGTCGATGCAATCAGCCTGAATGTATTCAAGAATTATTTATCTATGGTTAGAGGTAATCGGAAGGGCTTCTTCATGGACTAGGTCCACTAAGCCCTAGGCTTCGCTGGGAGGGGTGGTCTTGCCAGGAGGCCGCACACGGTAAATCACAAGGTAAATCATTTTCCATTCACTATGGTCAGAACATCCTGTCTGTTTAGTTTATCTGTTAAGTTAGACCGCCTTTCTCCACAACCTGTCACCAGGTTGTCTCTTCTTAATCCATAAATATTTTCGTAAGTCTAAAAGAGTAAATCTAGCGTATACTTACGTTTGAAATCAAGTATCTGTGCAAGTTTATCAACCCAAACTTCCATCTCAGCTTCCGAGTCTGCTGCAAGGTAGTACGTCCTAATGCTGCCATGATCACTTGTTTTTAATGAGAACATGTGTCGATAAAAAGTGGAATCCAGCCGATCTCTCAACTCCTCACAACTGTCAAGATCAATAGAACCTTTCTTCTTCGTTATCTTTTCACTCTCATAATAGTGCAGGAATGCACTGTTACCTGATGAAGGGAATGCTGTATCTGATCGTGGTGGTGCATAGAGAACAAAAAAGCGACGACGCCATTGCTATATACAAAAATACAATACGAACTACACTTAAACAGCAACAAAGTGTAATAGCAATACACAACAATGGAACACAGCACATTACTACTACTAATACCCTTGTTACTACTATGACTACTTTTACTGCCACTATATAAGACAACCAGTGTTAGGGTGGTACTCCAGTTAAAAATCACACTTTCATTTTTTAAGACATAACAGGCATAACCTCAAGCACTGATGCCAGGACAGAGTATACAGTGCATCATTCCGGAAAGTTACTGAAACAGATTTGCCAATTTTTGGCTGTGAATTGCACCAAAATACGTTTGGTAGCTATGCTCCACCTGGATCCACTGGGACAGCTATAGTGCACCAGATCTAAGAGTCGTTAAAGGG
>Ga0209782_1000817_pt1 | contig 14751 bp, 7 predicted proteins | sample WorMetmaBAHAMAS1_FD_187390 | JGI IMG/M metagenome (GOLD analysis project Ga0209782, IMG submission 187390) | Marine gutless worms symbiont microbial communities from Max Planck institute for Marine Microbiology, Germany - Inanidrilus... | ecosystem: Host-associated > Annelida > Digestive system >...
CCAATCACACAAGACAGCGCGACCTACTTCGTTCCGATTGGTCGCAGCCACGGCGAGCCGGGTCGCTTCGTTGCGCACTCATAGCCACTCGATCCGGATGAAATAGGGTCGGTTCAGATGAGGTCAGGTGAGATGGGATGAGATGAGCGATATGAAACGCTCCTCAAGGCGCCTCGCGCATCACATGTAACAATTCAATTTATCGGCACGCAGCTGCTGCAGCCACACGAGCGGATTCCGGGTCCCGAGAGTCCCTCAAACAGCAGCACAGCACGTCGATTATAACTCGTCCGACCACGCACGACGCCAGCCTCCAACTGCAGCCCATTGTAGTACCGATTACGAACGTTTAAAAACGTTTTTCATCTTCAGGAAAACGCTTTTCGGCAGTTTCTTTTTCCGCACGCAATAAGTGGGTTATCTAATACGCGTGCAGACGACGACAAGAGCATCCATCGATGTACGAGACATAGCTAAAATATGCTCTCATTTTACTAGCATAGTGCAGCACTATGCTAGTAAAATGGGAGCATATTTATTTAAAATGAATTTAAAACTGTAGATAAGAACAGCTGTTTGATTTTCCGGTCGGCTAATGTGGCCGGTGATAATTTCTGTAGTTCCGTGTAAAACTTTACACAATATCAACCAGGAACAGCAAGAAGATTTAGTGATTAAGTTTTAACGATTTTTGAAACCATTAAAGCTAAAAATTAAAAATGTCGGGTTTAAAAAATAAACTTACAATTAATACTAAATGAGCTATTTTGTTTTTCTTTTGTCTATTTTTACTTTGCTGCCATAGACAATACTGTATAACTAACTGTCCTATATTGAGGATCGAGGTCACACCGATCGGATTTCGAACTGAGACTTTAAACCAAAACCTTGACCTCTGACCTTCAATTCCATAACTCATACATATGCAAAAAGTCAAGGTCAAAGGTCACTTGGTACTCGGTTCAAAAGTTAAGAAAACGGACGGACAGACAGACGGAGGCAATTACCCCACTTGCTAAGGCAGTCGGTAACTAGAAAATGCATGTCAGAGTAGCCTGTTAGGCTAGCAGTGCCGCCACCTAGTGAACGTAATCAAACTAACCCGAATACTAACCGACACCTGCTGTACACATTCTAGTCTCGTAAACAATTTTGTACACATGTAGATGAATCATCGCTGCTGTTAACGCTCCCATCAGCATATTCTAATATTCTAATCCGTTTCGGGATGCCAGTGCGGCGAATAAAGGTAGGATAGTCTAATTTTACCCCAAAATTGATTGCTATAGCAACGTCCCTTGAGCGACCGCCAAAGGGTCAGGTTCATGATCTGCACTCATTATTCCTGTAGATCCTGAGTTTCAAAAGGGAAAACTAATTAAGAGAAGAATTAAGGAGAATTAAGAGAAGCAGCATAGCCCACTCGGCAGGCAAGCAGTTGTGGGAGTTAAAAAAACTCGAAAAATTGGTTTGAAATAAAAATAGAGTAAAAACCGCAGGCTTTTACCCCTAATTTAACACCAACAACTGTTAGTAACTCCTCATTTCTTGCGACTCGGACTGGATTGGTTTGATTCAAATTTGTAATTTGAGAGAAAAGTTGCTTTAAATAGACAGATAAAACTGCACACGACATTCCATTGTGTCATTATAGATGACAGACTCTCGCAACGTAGTTCTTCGTCAGGTTTGTTGTTGAATGCACAGCCGTCGATCGATTCCGTATCGCAGTTTCACGGTTAAACACCCAATGCCATTGCGTACCTTACAGCGCTGCTATTTTTTTTAACAAGCATCACTTCGAGTTACAAAGTTCGCCAGATAATGCAACATTTCAGCAGTACAAAAACTGAAGGATACATCGAATTGAAAACTTCAACAGCGCGCATACGAGTTCAACTGAAACCGCGTTGTTAAAAATGTAGCTCAGTTTAGCGCTCTAAAAGTTGCGCTGTGTCGATCACCGGTGTCAACCATGAATGACAACTTACCAATGACGTACAATAGCTGTAGTTTTTCAGATACTCAACTTCGTTCACGGAAGATGTCAAAGGTGCCAAGTTTTGTTGCCAACACGGCGCATCATAAACTCCGGTCGCTTCACGCCTACATGTAGGCCTATTGCGTCATGTTTGTATACGGAAGACTGCAGGCTGCAGCCAAGTCAAACGTTCGATCACCGAACTATCGACAATTCGCAGCAACCACCGTGCAACATCAATGCAGCAACAAGTTCACAGCATCTCCAGTCGCCCTGAATCCACAGCGTGATAGCAAGATTTCCAATCGCTGTTCCCGACAAATCACTCGCGTCAGCAGTGTTTACAGCCAATGGGAACCCTCCATTTTCGACCCCCCACAGAATCGACGTCCCTTAACCGATCGCCGAAAAAAATTGTCACAGGTGATTACGTCCACGACCTCTACAGCTGTGCTCAATTTGGTGAAAATCCCTCCATGGGGGGCTTCTTGGCAAATACGTGAAATATAACTAAAATTTTTATTTATACCCATTTTAAGTGACTCATCTACAGGTCAGACCGCTCACCGGATTTTCACGCTTGATGGCTCAAATGACGCGGACTCATGCAAGGGTGTGCCTTTTTGGCCTTTATTAATATTACAGCTAATTTAGGGGGTCAAATAGCCCCCAAACCCTAATTTTTGGGACGTGAATAGGTATTTTCCAGCCAAATGCGCCAAATATTTAAACGTTCATATTATCAAAACTATTGCATCATCACAACCAAATTTTGCACAGTGACCACCGAGAACTTTCCGATAGTAGTCCAATTATGCCCCCAAAAAATTCCAAGATGGTGAACGGCCGCCATCTTGAAAAATCGAAAATCGCAATATCTTCGCAACAGATTGGCCGATTTTGACGAAATTTTGGCACGATAGTGCGTATCGGGATCGGCCCTCTGGACTCTGCCAGCCAATAAAATTTTGCAAATTCCAAAAATCAAGATGGTGGCAGCGACCATTTTGAGAAATAAAAAATCGCAATATTTTCACGATTAGGCCTAATGGACCAATTTCTACAACATTTGGCGTCGTGACGTACCTCAGTCCTCCAGACCTCCTCTTCAAATATTTTGCTCTTTTAAAAATTCAACATGGTGGCGAATAGCCATCTGGAAAATTGATATCTCAAAAACATTTCCACCAATTTCAGAATATTAGTGTGCTGATACATAACAGCCCTCTCTAGTCTACGTGCTATAAAATGTACTAATCGATAATAAAACAGCAAATATAAATGATAAAAACTACAGTTTATCCACTGTGTTAACAGCCACGCATCAAAAACTGCTAAAATCATAAAAAGGTGATATTATTCAGCATCACGTTGACATGTATGCAACGTGGTGGTGGGTAATATCCCCTTTTTATGATTTTTGCTGTTTTTTGATGCGTGGTTACTTTTATAACCTATAAATATGTTAATCAATAACTAAACTATGCAAAGTCTGGTGCCACACCAAGCTCTATCTGTCCATCAGAAGGTGTTCTAATGAAACTGCTAAACATTGCATTATAACAAGACAAACGCGATACCCCAAGAGACAAAAATGCCAAAGATCTCGGCCAAATTCGAGTAGTGTCATCCCCTAAATATCTCTAAATGGGCAAAGCTCAAGACTTCAAATTTGGCACACAATACAATAGCACACAAATCTATTTAAAACCCCAACAACTAATTTCACCAAATGTTAAACAAACAGCATAGAAAATATTTCACACTATATATAACCATGCATGCTCAATAAAAAAAACAAATGTACCATAAGTCTTTCATTAATCAATCAGTATAAATTTCTTACTACTAAAACACAGACCAGCTTCTATTTTCATAAAGGTCCAGTGAATTCTATTACAACAATGTACTTAAATTTATAGCAGAAAGAAATACGAGTTTCTCTGAAGTGTTGGACATTACAGGGTAGCCCTAAAAATTGCATGCCTTAACTTTTATCAAATATTAGCCAATTTTGAAAATTGTTTCACTGTCAGAATCAGTACAAAGTTTGCAATATACCATCACTAAAAATCCCACCACACTTAAATTGTGCTGCTACACTACCTTGTGAAATGAGTACAGATAAGCTTGTTTCTGTTGAAAAAACTGACAGTCTGACAGCATTGTGTAACTAGAAAGTGCCATCGACCAAGGATCGAGTTTCCACCGACCACATTTTGAACTGAGACTCTAAAGTAATCACAACCTTGACCTTTTGACCTTGACCCCCAATCCAATGAGAGCTACAGTCATGAACCATACACATGCAAAAGGTCAAGGTCAAAGTTCACTCAGTTAAAAAGTTAGACTAGACACAGACAGACAGATGGAGGTGATTGCATTACATCCAATGCTAATGAACTCAGTAACTACTATAAGTAGATCAAATTCAAATACTGTTTGAAGCACCTTTTAATTGCAGAAAAAACTTGCTGCTAACCGAGCCAAAAATCTAAGTGCAATAATAATAAACTACCAGACACGGTTTGCAGTATATCTACAGCAGCGGTCTTTCAGTCAGCAACAATAAGAGTAATCATGGTAGTGGATCTCTAGAGCAATACAACATTGCCATCATCTTGCTTAAATGAGAGCCAAAATTTCTACAACAGTGCAAAATTATCATCATACATTGCTCTACATGTTTAGACAGTTTTCTTGCAATCATACGATAACAGTAATTTTCCTCACAAACCTTTACAGCTTGAGCTCTAAGCAGTGTCTGATAAACCGTCGAGTCAAAATGTGAGTTTGTTCATGATAAAAATGGCATTACTGCTACCTACAGTTGTTTTTGAGTTGTCATGATTAATATAAATTAATTACAAAATGGGCAGCTCTGACACTTTATAGAGAGAACGGCATTAAATGCTCCTCTACAGCAATATTAAAGTGGTAGTTTTACAATGGCCTTAGCATACCAAAATCAATCATTATCAGCACAGCAGCAAAATGATCTTGCAAATCATCTAATAATATTCTTAGAATGTAAATACATACAGTAATCGCAAATTAGCCAGAAAGTAGAATATTACCGCTTTGTAGGTCCAAATTTCAAGTCGGCCAGGAGCATATTGCGTTCTTTCTCTGTGGCGCATTTAGCATAGGCCTCATATAACCTACATACGTAATACAATACATTATAGTGACACAAATGTTAACCACTAAGTACAAACATATTAAAAAACAATGAAAACTTAAGCTACAAAGCTATAGTAAAATGATATACCACTGAGACGAATTCAATAAATATAAAATAAGATCGCAGGATTTCAATGCTTGTTGACTTACGCTGTTGGAGTGCAATATTTGTCGACGACAACAGCAGCCTTCTCAGCCGTCAGACCATGTAGCTGCATAAGCTGCTTGGCAAACATCTCAGACACTGACAGAGGCTTCACATACAAACAGATAAAACATGCAGTTTGACTTATATATATATTTGTCATTGGGCCCATTCCATGGGGCCATAGCGGTCCCCTCTGTCACGCGTTGTCGTTGTTGTTGTCGTGGACATCGATGCGCAGGCGGCGTGCGACAGTACAGTGGCGCCACCTGGTGAATTGGCGTGAGGCAGCTCGTTGTGGCGAATGGGCCCAACATTTTTCAAATGCTTCTTGTTTTATAACTGATCTCCGCATGTGATTTGTTGTAGTAGATATTGCAGTTTTTTTAGTCAAGCCACTATAAATAGTTTCTAATGAAATGTAGGGCAATGACTACAACTCTCACTTTTTGTTTAACCAGCCTTTGTTTTTTAAACTACTCTAGGTTGGACTAGAAAACACAAAAGAGAATCACTGAGGAGAACTGGGACAAACATTCTACAGGATGAATTCCTTATCTGTTGTACAGCTGACAGCATCAAAGTACCAAATGGTAATGCAGCGACTGTCAAACTGAAATATATTACACAATACTTACACTATTCACGAATACTTATCATAAGTGAATGTGCAACTGCACTACATGCGGGTCATAACGTCCATTTTCTGACAACCAAAGCAACCGAATATGAAAATGTGACTGTGAAAACCTGCAAACAGAATCCACAGTTGGATTTCACAATGGCCAATCTCCTAAAAACACCTCAAATACTGACGATGCCTGGCATGAGCAGTGTATTGTAAACAAAAACTACTCAGGTGTCTCGTGACATAGAGCTCGACTCTCCGACAGCACTGTTATAACTGTCACACTCTATGGAGCTGACACACGGCCTTTCAATGCTCAGCTGTCATTTCTGATCAGCTTCATCACAGCATCTGACCACCAGCTGCGACTGCGATGCACGTGACAAAATGTTTTTAATATGGTTCTAACTACAGTCAACAGAAACAAGCTTATATGTACTCATCAAACTAATCAGCGTTGTATCCCTGATCATCTGTTATATTACATGTATCTTACTCCCTGGGTAAACACGACAGAAACACATGTGGCCATCTTTGCATCAGTCACATCAACAAAGTGACAAGATGGAAAACACTGTTCGAGACTGAATCTTGCAAAGAGAAATCGTGCATTTATTAATCATACGGACACACTGATATTCAGTGATCAAATAAATACCCTTGTTTTGACGGATGCTTCACTGAATGCAGTAAAAGCCATAAGCTTAGCCTGTTGATCAGTCACCGACATCATAACATCACTCGTACGGAAATGTCGCTTATAGCCATACAATGTTTTCTTCTGAAACCACAGCATACAACTAAAGTATGTTACAGATGCGTGATAACTAAAAATATGTGCAGTCCATCGACGTGCAGCACCATACTTCACTAGCAATGTGCAACTGTGACCATTTCATAACCACAACATTTGACCCCTTTAAAGTCATTTACCTAGCACGGCTAGCAGCTGCCATGGGCTACCATACATCTGTACGAACTTCGGTCTTGATAGCTACAGCTGTTTTCCTTTTATAGCACAGACACACACACAAAGTCATAGCCACTGCAAGAGTTTGATAAATGCAGACTTAGTGCTAGGTGGCCCCAGTCTTGGGCTGCTAGTCCACCTGTAGGTTGCCATCATCCACATTCACCATCGCCATTTATTACTATTATTCAGCACAGCAGCTGAAACTCAATTTTACTGTCATGGAGAGGGTAAATTCGAGAAAAGTAGCACTATAGTAAAGGTGTGTAGCCTGTGCCCAATTGTGAAGCCACCAAATACAAGGGACTGCTATGCCATAAACGGATATTTCAGTACATATTTTTCCACATTGACTTCAAAGAAAAAAAAATAAAATTCAACGTAAAATGAACAATTAAGTTTTAATCAAACAGCCTAAACGGCATTACTTGCAACAGTGTCACATACAAAATTCACACAGTCATGGTTGTAGAAAATACCTACCAGTAACATGGAGGATGACATTTATGAGCTACCAAAGTAAGCTTGCATGGTACTACCTACGTTATATGTCGGAGACACTGTAAACTTTCTACCTCCACTGCAGTTATTAACAACAAAAACTGTGCATGAAAACAGCTTTTAAATATTGTTATGTAAGGCTCACAATCCACAAACTCACTGAAACTGGTGCATAGCAATCCACAGTGCTATACAGACCGAATACTGGCTCTGCAAATATCGAGTCATTAGCACAAGATATGCTGCAGACTGCTTCGTGTCTTGCGCTTTCTTCACAAAGAAGCCATCAGCAATCTACAACAGCAGCTACATTAGTATACTCATTCATCGACAAAGGCAGCAGCAGTTGCTGAAATGTCACTAAAATTAAAGTTAGTTATATGCAGTTGCTCCTAGATGAACTTAGTATAAATTTAGCAGCTACATTGTTTTAATTTTTGTGAACTTTAATCAATAAATAATAACAAGTTCAAATACTAGCAAACTAACAGTAGCTTATTATTAACAAGTTATTCGATATACGACAAACAATTCTCTATCAACACATTTAAATCAAAACAGCAATTTTAACTATAATTAAAAGCAGCTTTTGAAAACTGCATCTACAGAGCTTCCCAGAAAATAGCTTCAATGTAGTCACACAGTTACTTTGTCAAAAAAAAACGTAAACAGAAAAAAAGACTAGTAAAAAGCATCAAATCAGTTACACCATACAACAGCAAATGTATATCAAAACAGCTAATGTTGATTCTCGAGATGAAAGCAGAAATCTAGTAATAACAAAAACACCTGCGTATTAATAATGGCCTGGTTTAATGTTTCCTCAGGAAGTTTAAAGTGCTCCATGGATCCATATTCTTCAACAAGATATATTACATTAGTCAAACCACAATTCCGCAAACGATGCTGCAAAAGAACATAGTGCAGCATCTAAAGCCACTGCAATGCACATCAAACTCAGACAAATCACCTAATCTACTCTACATTTTTTCCTAAGGATAACTGGTAAAAATATCCCACTGTCGAAACACACAGCACATAGCAGATGCTGTAGAATGAGAACATTTCAAGAATTTTAACTAAAATTATGAGAAGTACAGAGATCAGAAACACGCTAGAAATATTCACTGAAAGTAAAAAGATGCAATCCTGATATAAACAACATTTAGGACTTAATAAAAACTCCTGATCACAAGAAAACAGTACAATACAGTACTAGTAGAAAAACGGTAACAGTGTCAGAGTGAAATAATGCATGGACGTCAATGGGATGAACACTCAGCTGACCAGGGACATCAAAAACCAAATGTAACTGTTGCAAAACATCATGACAAAATTTGGCCAGTAAAAATTTAACAATAATGATAATATTGTTATAACACTAATGACAATAGTAACATTATATTTAGCCATACAAGGCAGACACAAAATAGTTAATACTTCCAAATCAAACAAAACTTGCACAGCGGTGCAAATTTTCATTTCTTTATACATCAGCCAGACATTTGCTCTAAAACACTATGAATACTAGCTGATGGAGCACACGACTGTGCCAACTAACCTTGCAGCATTACTAGCAATGTTACCATCAATTTTAATGGAAACATTTACTAGCATGCTGTACATTTCTATTAGTGATAAAAATTTATAATAATTTATATGTGCACTTCAGCATTCACAAATCAAACATCATTTAAAAACTAACAAATGTTCAAGCCACATACACAGGTGAAAAGGAACAAAATTCTCTGTTATTCTAAATGCCATACACTACAGTAATCTCACTGGCCGAACTGAGTTGGGTAGCTGGTTACATACGAATATGGTTTAGCTGCATGAAAACCTATGACTTTGCTGTCAAACCACACATTACAACACAGCACAGCAACAACATGCTTTCTCCTGAGTAATAATTATGATAATAATAATAATAATAATAATAATAAAATATTTTGTATAGGTCCTAGGATGCAGAGGTCACAAAACTGTGTTTGATTTAATAAAATGTGATCACCGTCAGTAAGTGACAACATTATGGCAGGATTAAATAGTGTACAGTACATTACTATAGTTAATAATATGACAAATAGTCAGATCATTTTTATTACTGTTGTTATGTTTAACAGATAGAGAATGTGGAACTACCTTTTGCTCACGAAAGCGACCATCAGTAATACTGTCTGCAAGATCATCCATTCGCTTCCGTTCAACAATGTAATCCAGCACTAGTTCCACTTTCTCACCAGCATCTGCAAATGCAGTTTTAGATGATCACCAAATATCATTCAACAATAACACAACAACAAGCATGAACATGTTTTTGTGGCCCTCATTTTCAAAAAAAATTAGGCACTCCAGTATGAGATCTATCGAAAAATCTACTGACTTACTGCTATAACCACCAGTCTTAATCTTGTTAATCTTTGTTACTTAATTAAAAATCACTTACGTAAATGAAGACTAATCAAATCTCATCAAATTAAACTGAAATACCATGACACCAATAGTAGCACCTGATATGTGCTGGGCAATCCACAAAAAGTCACCAACTTGAAGACGTCGCACATCGTAGTTGACACCAAGCCGATCAAGCTCCTTTATCAACATTTCCTTGTTGTGAACACCTCTACGCACATTCAACCAGAACTTCAGCAACGACTCATACAAACAGCATGTCAAAAGCAAGTTCCTATTCTTGCAAGTATCTAAAGATAAACATAAACATAACGTTCGAGTAACATAAACACACACATACTTTCCATAGAATTCCTGATTGTCTACGCATAACAGCACCCGAAAGGAGCCAGGACGTAACAGAAAATCTTCTTTTCCGATGTCAGTCTGCACACGCGAGGAAGACTGCGAATCGGATGCTTCATTCGTGGAGCACGTACTGACTTGCGAACTACACGCACTGCTGGAATCACGCAGCAAAGTCCATCTGCTTGAAGCATTTGATGCTGCTCCTTCTACATGTCGGAATTCATCATCTAACTTAACGGCGGCAGCTGCTGTATCTTTAGCTGCCGTGCACTTTTTGACAGTCCTCGCTTTTTTTGCCGGAATATTTACTTCACTGCTTCGTTCTTCAGTCACTGAATGCCGAACGTCAACGTCCATAAGTGCGGATGATTGTAAACAAACATTGCCTGAATCTGACTGCAGTTTTTCAACACTGCCAGTGTCTGGATTAGCAATTTCAGGAGCATCATCATTATGCAAATATGCATATACATAATCACCACTGCATAACCTACAATGCATCAACACAGTAATGCACTTTCATCTGAATTTTCTTATCATTACACTGCCAGAAAACTCAACTGCATACTGTAAAGGCAGCAACATGAGTTATTGGGCCCATTCTATGGGGCCATAGCGGTCCCCTCTGTCACGCGTTGTCGTTGTGGACATCGATGTGCAGGCGGCGTGCGACAGTGGCGGCGTGCAACAGTAGCGACACCTGGTGAATGGCAATGCGGCGGCGAATGGGCCCAACATATTTCAAATGCTTCTTGTTTCAAGATTCAGTCACTGAATGAAGAAAGGATGGATGCCCAGTGAATGACTCAACTGGCAAACATCAGAAAAGGGCATTCAACCTTTAAAATTCTGCACATCAATCACCCTTAAAATCAAAGGAATAACTAACTACCGTAATCAAAGCAGATGTGCATGGAATCTATTATGAACTATTTCGCATATGTTATAATATAATACAATGGAACTCAATGAATAACTGACAACTACGTTGGTGAAAGAATTTTGAAAAATGGTCAAGCATTAGTGCAGTTGCACGTAAGAACACTGCCTGTGAAATTTTACAGTATTAACATCTAACTCAGTACAGAAATACACTTGCTGGTAACAGCTAGCTTGTAGAGGCAAGTAGCAATATACCAGTCTTTCATCGACACTCAGACAAGATGCAATATTTTTCTACCAGTATTAATTTTGGATGACAGATACAAGTAGATTAATGTTTTGACAGATAAGCCCAACCGTCAGCGAAACAAACTGTTTTATTAGTGACAAATAGAGAATTCATTCATTTTTCACTCGCTTCCTCTGCACGTTAGAATCTTAATATATACAGGCATAACACGTCACAAGGTAGCTGTCAGATTAAAACATAAAGCTTCTTTCAGTATTCTCACATCTTATCACTTGCAAGTTGTCACATGTTTATCACGTATCACTTCAGCAGATTTATAACAAGTGCAGTACCAATGAAAATGCCACTAAAGCTACACACAAGCTAACCAGCTATGCTACCTTGAAGTATCCGGTTTGTATCTTAATCCAGACATCACCAGATTTTGATGTTTGAACTTTGCAAGAAATCCAACTGAAATATCGTCTGAAAAACAACAATTCCAAACATCATAATGAGCCATTTCATCAAAAAATAGAACAATGACAAAAGCAAATAGAGTAAGACTTAGAAACTCTTAATCCACACTAAAGTTAAAACAGTTCACTTTGTGTTAAGTTATTATAACAGAATAACAATCATTATACCTAGAAAATATAAAATAACTGCATCTGTAAAATACTTTAGAAAAAAAGAAGTGAAATTCAACACCTACCATCAATAGTAACAGCAGCTGCGTCCTTATGCAACACTTCATTTCCATCAAAATCGATATAAATAAAATGTAAACTGTAAAAAACAAAAAACAATCCATAAAATGTGCTAGCAGCCAAAAGCAATGAACATTAACGCAAAATTAGTGGTAACCGTGAAGTACATCCACACTAAACATTGTCTAAGTTGATTACAGTGCTTTGATGCTATTTGCTATATGACAGGAATGGCATTCAATCAATAAAAACCTACTCCATAATCTCAAATGTTAGTTTTAGAAGATCTGGACTAATCTGGCATGCCTGTAAAACAATATGCTCGTAAATAAAACTGATGTAGTAAAATTATACGCTTTATTACGTCAACTTCTGTCTAGACTACTCAGTTACTGAAGTAAATCAACTGTCAACCATAAATTACAGCCTACTAACTGATAAACTTCACTATTTTCCAAAACAACAACCATCAGGTAAAGATGCACTTGAAAACAACTTGGCAGTCGATTTAAACTGAAAAACAGAGAGCAGCTTAAGTACAATGAAGAACATGCTATATTCACCATGACTGACGTGAGTGAGTTTGCTCAGGTAACACAAAGCCCAGTTCATTCTCCCATTCATTATCTTCATCCAGCATCACAGCAAAATCATCAACACTGACTCCAGCGGCAGGGTCTACAGGAAGTTCATAATCTGGAAGTCGACATTCACTTGTCACAGGCTCTTTCTTCTTTGCACGATCTGTTTGCTGTTTGTGTCTAGTTTCTACCGGGTAATCTGCACCGTCACTCATTGCATTAGCCTGAACCAGCTTCTTGGCAAGCTCACAGCCAGATGCGGTTATATGATATCTGAACGCATGAAATACACTCAATGCAACAAACAACAGCCGCCAAAAATTTAATGCATGTCAATCAATCCACAAAATCAAGAATACTGCAGTTAGCACCGTAGTACAATTGAATATGTATTATCTACTAATGCTGATGGACAGAGCGAAGCTGCTTCACGTAAAATCGACCATATTGCATGGCCCACCAAGTATAATTACCAGGCAACGAGCGTCGGTTGATAGCAAATTGCAGTTAGCACCGGAATACAATGGAAAAACCCAACTACACCGAGACGCATCCACACACTGACAGGCCTGAAGACTTCAGTAAGGCACTGAAAACACCTTTTAGCTATACTTAATGTCTGCTGTCGATTTTAAAGATCTCTTAAGTAATGAGCATAAAGAAGTAATAACAGTAACAATAATAAACATTCTATCCTGCCATAAGCTCATAGCACACTACAAATGTATCATAATTATGGAGTGATGATGATGTCAATAGAAAATATGTGAAACTTATTGGCTGCAACAAACTGTCATATTAACAACACTGCACAACAATGAACAAGCTATCAAGTTACAACACGCCTACACATCTATGAGTAATCACAGTGATATACGATCTGTATTGTTGCCGACACACTTAATGCCACACAGGATGCAATGCAACTAACATCAAAACAAGACAATCAGACAATCAAACTCTACATATCACTTGAAGCAGTCTGAAGGTATGAATTGATAACTCGACTCACTTGGCGGGACAGCTGGCCCTCTCAACCAGATTTTTGTTAATGAGTGTTCCCATTGACGACCAAGCAGTGTAATGACTACCAGGATCAGGCTGTGTTCAATGTCATATAGCACACATACACAGACAGTCACCAGCAAGCAAAATAAGTGACAGAAATATTTGAAAACATACGTTTTTACAAACCTGCTACACTCTCATTCATTTGAACACTCTTGTTATAAAAAAAATGACACAGTGGATGTCTTGCGGTGACCAAGGTTCGGAAACTGAACCCTCCCACCCCACTCCTTGAGGATAAATGGAATGCAGTTATCATTTTGTGGATTGGATGTCCTGCCATCAACCACTGAATCAATCAATCAAACAATTTTAGAGAGGTCCAACTAATACAGATCACTTCAGGAACCACTGTCGGTCAGGTAAGATGTATCAATACAGTAGAATGTCAGGAAAGGATGAGAGAACACATAGTTTTTCAGTCACGGCCGGAAGGTAAACAGAGCATGTGCTAAAGCCACACTGTCCGGCAGATTGTTCCATAGATGTCAAAGCTCGAAAAGGAACAACAAACACAAAGCACTAATCCCAACCAGTGGCCTCACCTTATCCTTTATTCATCCGCCACCAAACTCCTGATAAGGAACACTGCCGCATCACCGGTACACTGGCTCTTCAATGTCAGTACAAGTTGACATATTTTACAAAAAGAAAATATACAGCTCAGTCGCTCATAATAACGTATATAGCAGAAAAACTGACGATGGTAAATGACTGCTCAGCCAGTGGTTGTGCGGCATCCATCAACTGTTTCTTCAGCATGTGACCACCGCCACCTGTTTCCTGCATCAGCAACCATTATATGGCTGTTATACTGGTCAGTCGTCAACCATCACTTCCAGATAAGAACTACGGAAGTTGTTAGAGCAAAATTTTACTGCTCACATGCACTTGCTGACAGTGAGTAGTGCATATGGATTAAGAATCAGATGTTCAGTGATGTTACATACATATATACTGTTTCTGTATCATTTGCTGCACTGATACAATAATGGTAGTAGTCCAATGGTAGCTCTTTGAGTGCAGAAAATCACAGGAATTGGTCACAAATGGCGACAGGCAATTACAATTCAATGTCTTGAATAATAATAATAATAATAATAATAATAC
>Ga0209782_1000818_pt1 | contig 14744 bp, 9 predicted proteins | sample WorMetmaBAHAMAS1_FD_187390 | JGI IMG/M metagenome (GOLD analysis project Ga0209782, IMG submission 187390) | Marine gutless worms symbiont microbial communities from Max Planck institute for Marine Microbiology, Germany - Inanidrilus... | ecosystem: Host-associated > Annelida > Digestive system >...
CAGCAACACCTGTGCAAAAAATTACCAAAATCGGTTTATGTGCGTTGAAGTTATAGTGTGCTACATCATTGTCGTTTTTTTTGAGACACAGTGTATATTAGATGGGCGCCAATTAGCAAATTCGGTTGAACGACAGTGAGCGGAGGTTATGAGTGTGTTCTGCCGCCAATGGTGGCGACGCGGCCTGTTCTCAAATTACTCTGAGCAATCCCGTTTCATCTGCCACCTCGGATTTGCACGGATTTTGTTGTTGTCGAACCTAGCCTATAATGTGCTGATGTTCCGTTAAAGAACTAGTTTCACCGTCGACCCCGATTTTGCCTCAATTATAGGCCGCACTGCCTTAGCAGTTGCCTCAATGATAGGCGGCATGGCCTATCGTTGAGTCGGTCATACTGCAGTCACAGGGGCTTGCATGGTCAGCTGCTGATGACATTGTACGTTTAGCAGATGTTAACTTTAATTTTATCATTACCTTTATGTCTAGAAACTAGTCAACGTCGATAATTTGAATACTTGTGCAGTAAAGTAACTACATAAACTGTATAATATTTCGTTTAGTTAAATGACGAAGATCTTGTGTGTTTATATATAGCTAAGTTCGCGTTGTAGAAATGATATTGAATGTTTGAATGACAGTATTAATTGACACACAAGTCTGTTATTGCTACGTGTGTTTGTATGACTTGAGTAAACTAGAATGTTTGCAGTAAACGTGTAATATTTGAACTTCAGCTTTCTGATTTCAGCACCATGCAGCTGTCAATACTTGGTCGTCAGTTTGGCGCGTCCATAGCGGTAAAAGTAATGTCCAAGGTCTGGTGTCTCTCTGTCTGTCTGTTCCGTATTCTTTCTAACTTCAGTGCGCTACAGCGTGCGTTTCGTCCTTTCGACGACACAATAGTTTCGTCGTGGGTCCGCCTTTGGGTTCGCATTAATTGTTCCGTATGGAAGATGACAGCAAGAATACAAATATCACCCTTAGAACGAGAATATCAAATCATTTATTGATAGAGCATACATAGTACAATAATAGTTTTCATGAGCGAAATAATTCTAAATATATGTTCTGAAGGACAGTAAGGCTAAATGAATTAGCGCTTACAACTGCCCTTTAAAATACACACACACACACACACACACACACACACACACAAACAATACATACCCAAACCACATAGAAACAGTTAACACGTAAATAAGATTTAAGGCGACACTACAAGAAATCCCGTGCGGGCGCCGTATTGCTAAACAAAGACCATTAGACCAATAAAACCGAGCGTCTTCGATGTGACCTCGGCCTAATTAGTGTGGAGTGGGAGATTAGACCTCAACTCGATTGACGGAACAATCAAATGCGATTCACCTGACATTCCAGTTAATTGGTGGAATTATACAGGAAGTGTTTCTTCCTCGAGAAATTTAGGTCCGTTTAGGACGATTTAATTGACGAACTGCCGGTGGAAAAACGACATCTGAGTAAATTGATCATTATCTGCCGCAGATTTAATGCCGGATTAAATTAACGGGAGATTAATTTGCTGTGGAAAAACCGGACCTTTAGAGAAAACGACCATGCGCAAAGTAATTAAACAGAAAATCGCATAAGCTAACTGACAGTGACTGACGACATTGTTAACGAGGCACTCGTAGATGGCAGACTTCGCCCCCAGTACGGATCTCACGACTGCCACGAAGAGTAGCCTACTTGGTCTTTATCTTTGAGCATTATTTGACTGAAATTGATGCAGTGGTTTCGGCTGTTAGCTCGCCGCTTACGAATACTCGTGACGTTCTGAAAACATGTCATCCACAAAACCGGAAGTACAAAACTTAACGTTTAATGTCTAGCCGCTTAGTTCGTTTCAGGTACCTCAAGTACATAACGTATCACTGTACAAAATTTGGTGCGAGTGCGAGCATGGTTTCTGAGATATGCGAGCGCACACAACACTGCAACACAATACTTTGAACCCCTCTATGGAGGCGAAATGGTACAGACAGAAATAATAGCTGGCAACCAGATACCATTCTCCTTGGCCAGTTTTCGACTTCACCGTTTATCACGTGATCCCACACTCGAGTAGGGAAATAGTAAAGAGTTTTGGACCGGACGTAGTTTCCAATATGGTGGAAACTACTTCCAGTGCAGAACTCTTACTATTTCTCTACTCACTCGCAATAAAATATCTGTCTGAACTGAAAATTCGGCTGATATCCGGATCAGCCAAATTCATGCGTGAAGTATATATGGAGTCCCATACTTTTTTAAATAGACTATGCATTTTTCTTCAGTGCGCCCCACAAATAAATAACGGACAAATTGACAACCCCCTATTTGTGTAGGCGTAGGTAGTTGTACATCAGCAGCAGATAATGGGCAGGTGCTTGTGTCGTTTTTCGACTAGTTTTATTTCATTGCGCGTCTCCGTTAAATTGAACCTGTAGCTAGCTACTAGGCCTAAATCCGTGCGTATGTACGTGCGTACTGATTGATGTAAGAAGACTCAAGAGATGGGCGCAGTTCGTGGAGTGGACGTGACTGCTGCTGCAGTAGCCTACTTTAGTGCGTCTATAGGTGAGAAGTAGTGACGTCACTAACACGTCACGTGCCTACAGGCAGGCGATGTGAAGATGAAGGTGACGTCAGCACGTGAGATCACACTCAGCAGCCGAGCTACGTTATGTCACGCATGTACGCTGTGACAGTGGAGTTGGCGTCGCAAACACGTACAAGACGTGTCGAGTTTGTGCTCACGTCCATCCTGCACTGCTGGTCAAAGTGAAGAGCGGACGGGGGGGGGAGAGGGTTCAGCCCTCGCCTCGGTTTTTAGCCCCCTCCCTGGCGTTTAGCCAACATGAAAGCCTAAAATAGTACGAAAATGCACCAGACTGCACAATTTCCATCGGTAGTAACTCCCCATATTTTTTTGGGATTGGCAGTCCTCTCTACAATACATCCTACCCCAATGGGCAAGGGAACACCCCTTACCACACTCTACATCAACTTAGCCCCTCACCTCTTGTGGACCACTTTAAGCGCTGCTTCTAGCGGAGTGGAGACGAACTATAACCAAAACATCAAAAAGAGTTGATCTCACTTTTTTTGCGAAGACGTCGAAAATGCTCCTCCCCTCCAATAGATATGGGCCAGGGACGTCGCACATACCAGGCTGTCTTGTTGTGCAAAAACGGCTGAACCGATCGAGATGCTGTTTGGGGCGTGTCGTGTGTGAGCAGGGTGCGCCCAAGGAACCGTCTATTATAGGTGGGCACATGACGCCACCTGGCAAATACGACTGAACGGTCCGTGCTCGACAGCTGTGTGGGATGTCACTGAAGCAACGTATTAACTACTTTTTAATGTTTTGTATCTTAATTCTTCAGCTCATTTGCTTCATTTTATATATTTGCCTATATATCCCGAATGCAAGCAGCACAATACAAACACTAATTGCATTAACATGATTATTATATTAATTAAAAATCTTCTACATACTAGGCAGCTGGCAAATACAGAATGAAAGAAAAAGAACAAACCACTGCATCATTCAGCAAGCATATATAACAGTATATAACACATATATTGACTTCACAGAAATACCGAACAAGAAATTTAAGTACTTCACAATCGTTAGTGGCAGTGTTTCAAGTTCAAAACTATACAAACTCAATTATCTTAACGAGTTAGCTGGCACCCAGTTAAGAACTACAGAGTGAGTCAAAAAAGTAACCCCCACAAGCGGAAATATATGCAAACGTCGTAAGGGGGTTACGTTTTTTGACTCACCCTGTAGACTGTTGTTGCAAAGTTGTACTGCCCACATTTACTTGCGAAGTACAACTGGCACATTTGGATTAAGTAAGTAAGTCTTTTCCCACTAGCAGTGTGAAGTATTGCACTCAGCATGTCTGTACGTATGTCTGTCTGGTTGCATATCTCAACAACGGCGTGTCAGAACATCACCAAATTTTCGGTGCATGTTTCCTGTGTGACTCGGTTCTCTGTAATATATTATGCACAGTGTACTTCCGCCATATTTTCACACAATGGCCATACACAGGCGAAAGGAGACACGAATAAGCAATATGCTCAAAGTGACCCACCAGCAGCGTACCAGTGGTCGAAGTACAATGTTGCATTGTTAGTAGCAGGGATGTAGCCAGGATTTTTATGGGGGGGGGGTTAAGCCACCAAGGTGCCGAGACCAAGAACCGAAGGCATCAAGGCCGTGCCGAAGGCGCAGAGTTGAGGTGCCTTAGGTGCCTAGGGCCGGGTAGGGTCTGGGGAGTGGGTGTATCTCTCCCCAGGGGTGGGATATGGCCCCAGAAATTTTTTTAAAGGTATTTTGTGTCAAATAATGCATTTTTGTGCACTTTCACACATAAATATCAAAAATGGCAAACTCTGTTTGGGCAGGGGGGCTGACATTTAGTCTTATGCCAATGCCTGGCTACGTCCCTGGTTAGCAGTATAATTAGCAACCACTTTTATAGTTTCTGACTGACAAATTACCATCACTGATGTCAAGATCCACAAAGAGTTAAGTGATTGACTGAATTAAGGTTTAACATCCCACTTTACAACACAAAATGTCATTTCGGAACGCTCTTTCCAGCCAAACTCTTGGCACCTTTTGAGAAAAATAAAATCGAAAATGGGAGAAACAACCACAAACTACAATAAACCTAGGCTAACAAAATAATAAATCTACTACAACTAAATCAACCAAATACAAATCAGACACAAACACAAGCGCCTGTGCATCCCGCGTAGGACACTATGGCGCTATACAAATGTTGTATTATTATTATTATTATTATAAAATACTAGAACATAAAATTAACCGAGACATTATAGCCCGGTTTAGTCGCCTCTTGCGACATCCGGCCTGGAAATGGAGCGGGCCTATTCTCACAGGAAAAGATAAAGAGGAAGTAGATGAGAAAGCAAAAATAAGCATGTGAAAAAGAAAGCAAGTTACAAGAAGCAAAAAGAAGCAAGTGATGCAGTAAACTACATTTGCCACAAAGTTGTGAACTTGCGATCCACAATCAAATTTTGTTTTTTTTTTAAATGGTGTATATCTGTGTTACAATGTAACCATATCTGTATATATTACCACTTATTTATAAAAAAGAAAAGGGCCAGATGACACTGAAGCCATCCCAGAATAAGGACATACAGACAGACAGACGGGACTGTTGTAGCAGTATCACACTATGCAAAGCTGTGCCATGCTGATGTATGATAGAAACCACACAGTGCATTCAGCACAAGAATATGAGCTCCTGTCTGGCAGATGTTACCCATAACTGCATAAAGCCATCTAGACATGTGAAATAAAATAAATGCTGCAATAAATAAAATTAAAATGTTGCAAAAATTTGCACAAACCTGCAGCATAATTAGCATAACATTTTATCGTTGCAGCCAATCGCGTCATGTCGCATGGTGGTGTGAACTGAAACATGCATGCAAAAGCACAAATAATTCGCATATGCCGCCCATTTTTTCGTGCACAGTATTTTTTGGAAACACTGAAAGTTTTAGCAGCATTTATTTTTATTTTACATGCGTGGACAGCTTAATAAAAACAATAAAAATATCTGAACTGCATACAACACAATAACAGTAAAATGTAGCAACAATTCATGACCTAGTGAGTTTTTGGATTATTAAATTCCTATCATCAGTGATAATATAAACTCATCAGATCCTGTACCACTGTTTCTCAGTATTGAAAGTATTTTCAGTTCCACAGTAGTCAGTGATTGGATATTCAATTATTATGGATATTTATTCAATTTTGTTACTATGTGTCATCAATTACAAACATCACTTATCACCAGCCTAAATTGTTACTCCCTTCGAAATGGTAAAAAATAATGTTAAGACAATATTTTCAGAATAAATGCAGGCCTAAAATGATTCAAGTTGTTTATCAAAATATACACCACAACAAATAGTGTAACCATTCACACATTACTACAAGAAAACTTGGTTCTTTGACAAAGTTTAGTGTGCATAAAAGTGATCGTCATATTACTACTGCAAGCATGAGGTCTAGATTAGTAAAGCTTCAAAATCTTGTTAACAGCAACAATTCACAGTGTGTCATCCCTTCCCTTGGGAGTGCAATGGTGGATCAAGAAGAAATGATAAGATAATGATGAATTTCCGTGGTTGGCGGCTGCTGTGCTCTGATGCTGCTGGCTGAGAAACACGATAATCAGTTGCAAAAAACATCAATTACTCGAAAACATAAGCTAAGGATGCTTATGAAGATACACTGAAAGTCAAAAAAACCAGGAGACTAGATTTTTGTCTGTAACTTTGACAAACGCTAACTGATTTTCAAAATTCTTGAACCAATAGATTCACTAATAAATTTGCAATAAAGTTATTAAATATCCCACCACACCTTAAAGACATAGCTGCACTACCTCGTGAAACATTAAGGTCTAAAAATAGTAACAACCTGAAACATGTATTGTGATTAATAATAAATCACAAGGTAGTATAGCTGAGCATTTAAAGTGTGGTGGACTATTCAGTCATCACTTCACAAAGTATTTATTGCTAAGTTTGTTAGTAAAAATTTTTTTTAAATCCGTGAACACTTGGCCAAATTACAATCAAAAAGGTTGGTTGTCTTGTGTGCCCTGTTTGCCTTGCAATGTTCTTCTGGCCAGATAATTTATCTATGATGCACAGAAACTGTTATGTTACTATTCAGACTATTTTTGACTTCAGTAGCAACAAATGGCAAACTAATAAGTATTTTTCTACAACTTTTTTGTGCGGTTGACTCTTGCAGTTTCCTGTACTCAGTCGTTAAGCATGATAATTTTTTGAACATGGAGATTTCACAAGGTAGTGTAGGTACGCATTTAAGGTGCGGCGAAATGTTAAATAATGACTAATACAAATTTACTATTGAGTCCACCTGTGAAAAAATTTTGAAAATCGGTCAGCATTTGGTGATGTTACGGGCAAAAGTCTAGTGTCATAGTTTTTTTGACTCACAATGTTCATTAAACCATGATGCCAAAAAAGAGTTGATTGAACAATAGCTGAAATTAGCAGATACTGCTGGATCATATACTGTCACACAGATACACATGACATGCAGTCAAATGAACTCTGCAGTCATGAAATTGTTTAACAGACAGGAATCGGATAAAAATATGAAAATACATATTTTAAATTCAGTAGATTATGACAAAGAAAATGAAATGATACAGAGCACAGTTCACAGCTCAAGGCAAAGGTAGAACAACTCGAGAACAAGACAGCTGACTACGAAGGACTGTCTGTAGTAATCCTTGATCCAAGAATTTCTGATAACAAGACAGATTAAGATGTTTCAGAGCTTTTCCTGCGATGTTTAGGCCAGGACTGTGTCTGACGTATCTTTGCTTGTGCTCGACTCTGAATGCATACCTTTCTGCGTACTTTTGTAAAGTGTTCTTGCAGTCCTTTGGATTTTACGACACTATAATCTTACTCGTTTTTATAATTTACGGATGCCGCCAGCCATTTCTGTTAAGATGTCATTCCACTCAGGCAGACAGTCACGTTTATATGCAGTTTAGACGTCTGCAGCTGCTGTGAACAGTATAACGACGTAACAGCAAGGTACACCGCGCACCAAGTCAATATCATGCACACACATAAAATTACTTCAAACAATCAACATGACACAGCAGTACAACCATTAGCAAATATACACGCTCATGTTTACAATGACGGTGATCATCACTTAAGGATGATCATCGTTAATACACATTGTGGTCCATAAAAATATCACCCTTCTAATCTCTTGAATAACTCTGTTAACATGGATTTTAGTAATTTTTGGTACACGTAATCTTTAAAAAACTCAAGATAAGTAATTTTGTACTTAAGAATTTCACACAAAAAAGCTTTATGCCTAATCTTGTGAAATAAAAAAACTCTATCACCTGATTGAAGTTCTATTGTTTCTCACAAAAAGTGGATGGCTTTTATAACAGCCAATTGTTATGCTGCATAGCAAAATACGTTTCACACAAGCAGTATCACAGGAACTGTTAAAGATTTGCTGATTGTCAGTGCTGAATGCATGAACTGACAAAATGCAGCTGTGAGTGGCAGACACAATGATGTACAAAGTTCTCATTTTGCAACACCTGCTTATCGAAGCTGGGACACAGTTCGTTAATCTGTTAATCATTATCCAACAAAGTTAACATTTTTACGAAAGGTTCAACTTTCAAGTTAGCCTTTAAATTCGCTAACTCATTAACTTGTTAATTCAACATCCATTAATTCGTGTTAATTCATTAGGCTGACTGATGCTGAAGATGTTGTTCAGTCTTGTATGCATGTATTTAACTATCAAACTATTCCTAAAACCAGAAAATGAAGCTGTATACATATGCGTTGTGACTAGGGTTGCACCGGATTTCATATTCGGCCACGGCCCCAGCCGAAATCCGGCCATATTTTCAAATCTGGCCATATCCGGCCCCGGCCAGATTTGGCCACCGGATTTGAGGCCGCATTTGGCAATTTGCACCTTCTACAGTTTGGTGTAGCTGGAGATGTCATCAGTAAGCACCGTGCAAGACTGAACTCTGAAAATGCTGAAAAACTCGTATTTCTAAAATACAATTCTTCTCTTAGTCATTTGACTCATTTCATGACTCAGCTGTCACTACTCAATAGTCAGTCAATAACAGTGTTTTGTGTTCTGCAACTGTGACGGTGAATTTTTTGCTTATAAACAGGGTGTTCAGTGCTTACACTTGTTTGTTTCATTCCCGCTTACAATCATATATCACGTAGATGGTCGACCTACAACTCAACAGCAACATTCGGCCCCGGCCGCATTTGCAATCCCATATCCGGTCAAATCCAGCCACGGCCGGACTTGAAAAAATCAAATCCGGTGCAACCCTAGTTGTGACTTTGCATCAATATCTGCAACGAATTACCCACACAGGGGATTGATGTAACTAATGCTTCCACCACCAGCTAGGCCTATACCACTGTCTCACCGCCAGCTATTATACCTCCATCAGCATCAGCATCACTTATACCACCATCACCATCCACAGTAGCAGCGTCGCTGCTTTCGCCCATATTGCTTTCACCACCGCTACTTTTCACAGCATCACAACTGACACAGAAATCACCAACTAGAATCAGCTCAAGGCTGGATCGCACAGCCCGCCGCCAGGGGGGTATGGGTAGGCGAGCGGAGAGGCAAAAAGCCCCGGACAGACACCCGGGCCTGGACGGACAAACGGACAGACACACACACAAGGCAAAACCGATACATCCTCGCTACACGGGCTGTACAAAACATGGCACTTGTCAGCTAAATGCAAATTACCGGGGTAGATTCAGGTGGACATTTCACCAATTCATCTTGATACTAGTGTCAATATTCACAGCCAGATCACCTTTCAAAGTCATTACTAAAAACCTGTAAGTGCTTATTATAATACAGAGTGAGCCAATAAAAAAGCAATCCCTTAGGAAAAATTCATTATCTCCGTAACTGTAATAGATTTTGCCACTAAATGTACAGGTTTTAGAGAGGAGGAAATACGCAGCAAATTTCATTACAATATTTGGTTCTATTTAAACATTACGTCTATTTGAACTTAAAAGTACAGTTTTCTAAGTCACCAAGTAATTACACTGAGGTTCTGGTGTAAAAATAACAGAAAATGCACCAGACTGATATGCCAATGGATTATCATTTATGGGACGCTAAAGCTAACCAACATTGCTGAGATGAAGGACTATTTTGTTGATGATATAGGGTGATTTGCCGTATTACTTCATTGATATTAAGGAAATCGTACCATTTCGCAGCAGACTTCGATTGTGTGTTGCTGCAGCTGGTGGACATTCTGAACACTGTTAAAATACTGAGTGAGCTCTAGGCAGCTACATTCATCACTAAAACATTTGAACCATCAGTGAAAAGCTGTGCAACGTCTGATTTGTTATTCGTGAATATTCAATGTGCAATTGCATGTTGACTTGAAAAATTGTACTGTAAAGTTTAAACTGTTAAAATAACTGTTTAAAATATCTGTTGAACCATATTGGTTCTTTCACAACAACTTGCGGGATATGTTGTGTGAATACTCACATACAATTTCTGAAAGTTTGGTTCAAATCCGTGCTATCTTTGCTGAAATAAGAATTTTTCCTGAGGGATTGATTTTTTTATTGCTGCACCCTGTAGATTAATTTAATTCAATTACATTAGCATTCACAACATAAACACAGTAAATTGCAAAGGCCAAATCTTAGGTGCTGGCAGTTGCTATAAGGTAAGATGATGCGTAAAGTTAAGGTAAAGGAGCTAAGTTTAAGTAATTTTCTAGAATATTTAAAGACATTATAAACAATTTAACATTAACTGTTGTCAACCTTTTACAATTTAATGGCTGAATTGTTAACAATGTAACTAATTTTCGAGTTAACGTATTAACATTTAACAATGTTAACTTTTTGATAAACTGTGCCCAACTTTGCTATTATCCCCACTTTAATGGCTGCGAAGTAACGTATGCAAAATTGGAAAGAGCCACAGAAGCTCAAGTCATTGGATTTCTATGATAATCGACGCATCTGGCTAAGGGGGTATTCGATTAAATGATCCGGATTCGGATGCGTAGTGAATCCAAATCTAGATTCAGTAAAAAACTGCATTCTATGAATGAATCCCATTCCACTTGCGATGTGACGTCGGTGATGAGTGCTAACGATTATAAACGATTGAAGAAAAACATCTATAGCAATATAGCTGCTGCAAATAAACAGAATCTTTGGTGTAAATAATTAAAATATGCAAAATCGGTCTGAAACAACATAAACAGACAACAGAGATGTCATATTACATCACTGCTGTATTCGATTTGCCATGTGAATCGGAATCTAGATTCACTATGTATCCGAATCCAGATTCTTTAATCGAACATCCCCTAAGACGACATCACAGACAGCGGCAGAGTTGACAACTAACATCACGTTCGGCGACGCGAGCACGAGTAGCAGCAACAGAGTGAACGAACGCTAGCTGGCCGTGTTGTCCTGCTGAAACAACTGCAGTCGTCGCAGCTGTCGCTGGACATGCTCAAACGTCGTGAAGCTAATGCCGACAGCGATGGGACCTTTGATCCAATTCATGCTCAGTCCTTTGTACAGGCCCTTGACAACACCTTCTGTTGCCACGATGTACCTCAGTGACGCTAATATCGATGAATAGATGTGCGCTGTGTTGGTAACCGCTACAACAGTGCATATACAACACATGCATATTACTCAGTATTTGGTGGATGACGTGCAGCTTGTTGCCGACAGTGGACGACGTCTGCTATGATCTGCCAGTGACAGAACCTGTGTCGTTCCATGGACACATAACAGTTTCGGCGACAGAAGCTTTTCTGCTGCCGGACCCAGAGTGTGGAACGCTCTACCTCAAGAACTCCGACAGGACACAAGCTTCGGACAGTTTAGGCGCAAACTGAAATCGCACCTGTTTGTCTAGGTTGCTGAACCACGGCGCATTGTGACAGATTGTTTTATTGCACCTTATAAATATTCTTACTTACACACACAGTAACACTGGCCAAGTGTGGATCATTGTTTTCGTCTAAATTTACATACAACATGGCTTTGTTTACCACACAAACTCGTCTGGATAACAAATTAAAAGCTACCACACAGCAATCTGCATACTCAAACTCAAATGCACATGCCTGCCAGTTGTGTCAGTGCCATCATGTCTGTCTGTCAACAGCGGCTGTGAGTACTAGCATGGCCCGTAATTGCCACTAAGTCTGATTCATGCGAAGACCTATGTAGGTTATTGCCACTGTCAATATTATTGTCAGTTTTATGTTTAACTGATTCCCTTTTCTAGCATTATGCCAGGTATCTTGGTGAAAAAACTGTGGGTATAACTGGGGCATGTTTTCTACTGGCATTATAAGGATACTGATACATATTCAAAAGTCTTTACTGCTGCACAGCCATCAATATCAAAGCTTTATTGGCTTGAATTACTGTTTAAGTGTTGTCATTAAACAATTACGAAACAAACAGCACGTGAAATATTGTTAGAGCTAAATTCACATCGGAGGAGATGAACCGACCAGCGGTCTGCATGCGGCGACGGACAATGTCGAGAGGGTATGAAGCGGACTGACCAAACAGACCAGCGACAGCACCACAGCACATCTTCTGCAGCGGGTTGGGATCTGATTTCCCGCTGTAGTCTATACTCACAACACACATCATTCACAGTACAACTTCTGTCTCATCTACTCACAATCAACATCATGACAGAGTTGGTGGCTTGGCCATAGTGGTGGCATCGTTCATTGCAGGAACGAAGTTACTCTACATTGAGCCCGGTTAGCACTGGGATGGGTGACCATCTTTGGGATGGTATACCACTTCGGTATGTAACCAAGCCAATTGGGGCAACCAATTAAGGCTGGTACTCGATTTAGTGACACCGGAGGGATGCAAGGCTGTTATCTATATCGGGTGGCAGGAACACTGTTGGATCACATATGGCACACGAGCTTCCATAGCGGTAAGGCTAGTTGTTGCACACAGCTATAATTCATTTTACTTGTTTAGTGTTTACTTTGACTTTACGAAGGATATAAGAACACAGAGTCAAAAGTCTGAGTAGAATTCTCACAGCCAAGCTGATTCCCTAAGTCCATCAGCTTCGCTATGCATGCAATCATCACATTACAGTGCTCCATGACGCCGCAATAAGAAAACTAAATTATCAGTATACTCTGATATATTCATTAACTGTAACTAAAGCTCGTGTGGAATTATTAATATGAGTTAATTGTAAATATTAAAAAATATAAATTGTATAAAAAAAATAATAAAATTAAATGAAACTAAAGTAATTCTTCAAGGACAAAATAATAATAGAAATTGTTGTCAAGCCAAAATGGAAATGGTCCTACAATGTGCAGTGTCAACATAAATGACATGTGGAGTGTCATGTGGTATCTCTTTTATTTATGACATAATTAGTAATAATATTAAACTGCGCATACACTATGAGGCTTATCACTGGATGTGTCAAATGATTTGTTACAAGTATACGGTGTTGCTGAAGACGTAAAATTAAATAAAATTATTTGTCAACTAAAACTGAAGTTAAAGTAAACTTATTATGCAGTTGAAAACTGAAATTATAAATAAGATTATTTTACAACTAAAATTGTAATTTAAGCACAATTATCACATAACTGAGAACTGAAATTAATATGTGTGGAACTGATAATAACAGAAATAATTTTTTACAAATAAATTGTCTACAATGACAGATATGGGCATCAAAGACATCTCTTCAATCAGAAGTCATCTGGTGGATTAAGAGAGAATAAAGCCAGAGGTTAATGTTCCCTGTGGTCAGTGGTTTAATGTCCTCAATGACTTGGTTTGTAGTGCCAGGAAGGTCACAGAACATGAAAAATCTACTCCAACAATCATTCAAAGGTTTTTTGGGGGGACATGGCTCAAAATTTGAAAATTGGAGTAACCCCAGAAAGATACATCCATTAAATATAAACACAGCAAGTGTTTGTTTGCTTTGCAATACTGTAACAGTACATTCAGTAGGACGTGATTCATGCTGAAGCAAAAGCGAAGAAGCCGAATAACTGAACCTGTGTAGACTTTCTTGAGTGTTTCATACGTGAAGAAACTTGTGCCAGCGTATGGAATAACGCCGACAACAGTAGGAGTGAAGCCACGGTAGAGAGATCGTACACCCTCACAGCGGTACATCTTCAGAAACACTGCCAGCAAACTGCTGTACCTTCAAACACACATACCAGATCACATCTCAATACTAATGACATATCGCTTAGTGTATGCGCTTACACTATATCTCAAACAATCACCCACTTAGGTCCAGTTTTTCCACAGCAAATTAATCTCCCGTTAATTTAATCTGGCATTAAATCCGGCAGATAATGATCAATTTACTCAGATGTCGTTTTTCCACCGGCAGTTCGTCAATTAAATCGTCCGTTTAGGAAAAAAAATTTCCACACACACACAGGCACACACGGCATACTGACTGGTTGAGTCGCACCTCGCAGCATGCGAGAGGCGCGACTAACAAAAACTGAAGTTTTAATCTACTGCATACTGATATAAAAACAATCTATGTTAAAAGTAAAGAGGTAAAGGAAGCGTATAGCAGTTTGTGCTAGAAGCACCGCACTGCTATGTGAGCATGCATGCCATATGGGATCACACACAGTTACCTGCCACCCGGCAGAGGCAGCACTCCCACCCTTACCCCAGCTGGTACTCGATTTATCCACCAATTATGGATGAAAGGCTGAGTAGACCTGAGCCGAAGCAGGAAAACGACTTGCCCAGAGTTGCTACAAAAGTGTCGGCTATACCAGGTGTCAGCTGGTTAAGCAAGCTTTCTGCCCCACTAGGCTCAGCAGGTGTGAAAAACTAGCCCACAGTTGCTACGCAGCGACCGGCTTCAGCGGGATTCGAACCCGTGTCTATCAAACACGTGTCAAATGCGCTATCCACTTAGCCACCAACGCCACAGATAGCAGTTATAAACAAGAAGCATTTGAAAAATGTTGGGCCCATTTGCCACTGCGAGCCGTTTTACATTGCCATTCACCAGGTGTCGCTACTGTCGCACGCCGCCTGCGCATCGATGTCT
>Ga0209782_1000819_pt1 | contig 14733 bp, 11 predicted proteins | sample WorMetmaBAHAMAS1_FD_187390 | JGI IMG/M metagenome (GOLD analysis project Ga0209782, IMG submission 187390) | Marine gutless worms symbiont microbial communities from Max Planck institute for Marine Microbiology, Germany - Inanidrilus... | ecosystem: Host-associated > Annelida > Digestive system...
GGCCATTATCCGCAAGTTGGCTTTTTGATCAGCTACAAAGTAGGCATCATAATTAGTGTCTGTGTCGTTTTTGATTTAGAAAACTTGGTCTGTTAGCAACAACACGGATGTGACAACTGATTGATGAGTATTATTGTTGTCTTTGTGACGGGTGTTTCTCGTAAGCCAGCCGGTGACGAATCTGTGCTGTAGGTTTTCGTACGTTGTTACTCGAGGACCAGATGGCTGCGCTGAAGTCGTCGTTCATGGAACTGAGTATTCTGAGACTTGCGTTTCGGTGAGTCGACGTCAGCTGCTTGTCGCGACACTTCTTTGTTACCTAGCTAATTTCTGTTGTGATATTTGCTAGGTAATATTTGTGTTTGTTTGTGGCATGTCACTGTTGCAGAATTACCATCATTCAGTGAATTTAGTGGTGCAAACCAAACCGAAATGTTGCTTGCATCCACCCATTGTCAGAGTTATGCAGTTATGCGGATATGTATGGTCAGCAGATATAACATGGCCGAGCTATATTTCTGCATTCAGACTGTATCCTCAGTTAACCAGAAGTTACTCATCTGAGGTTCTGAAAATACGGATGAACCATGCTGTCATTTCTGTGATACTGCATTGCGAGAGAGACACTTGGAAACATTGTGAGCCATCAGTTAAGGCAGTGCCATAGCAAACCCATGTACCCAGTGGCGGGTGACCATGCAGTGTGAGAGCAGCAAATAAATACTGTTACAGCAAAATGGGGAAATGATTCAGAAAGAAGGGATTGATGGTGATTGTGAAATATGTACATTATGTGAATATAAAGAGAAAACAGCATCGTACGTGAACGGTAATGCTCGTACTGCCACACTGTCGTCGATGCCAGTGTAATGTATGTTTCAGATCGATCGACTGCAGAGGAGCTATCCGCTTTGCGACTGATCTACTCATGTCGCCGGAGCAGTGTGTTCATATAGGCTGGAATGCTGAGTTGGTGTCATCGCTGCTCGAGTTCATTGAGCGGCTGCGTGACATTCGTATTGATGTCATAGAGTTCTGCCTTCTGAATGCCATTGTACTCACATACCCAGGTCTCATTTCTCTGCCACATTTACAGCATCTCTAGGCTGCCTGTCGGATTTTAACGTATATTATGCCTTTCTGTATCTTGTTCAGTAGTCTGTGAGAACAGTAGGTGACTGTCATTTTTTGCAGTAAAATTTGGCATAATTGATATACCTATTTGTGTATAATTTATGTATTAACTTATTTATAATACTACCATTTTTGTGGGAGGTATAATAGTGGTGAATATTGTACATATTATGAAGATATTACAGTGTGTATTCTATCCTACTGTGGCTGTCAGTTGATTCTCGGAGAAAACATGTTGCCTGTATGAATGCAAGCCATATAAAGACATTTTTTTGTGTGAAGTGAGACATCTGTATAGATTGCTTTCAGTGCATTGACACTATTCGTTGGGCATCCGGAAGGGCATCTGGCATGAAAAGATTGAGTTATCAGATGCTGGCATGGTTATCTGTCTGGAACAAGGTGCAGCTGACTTGAGTATGGTGCAGCTGATACTAATTACTGTGCCATCGTACCATGTGGCATTAAAATCCAGAATGGTTTTATCTTTCTGGTGCCAGCATATCCAGGTTGTCCTGAAAAAGAGGCCGTTAAATAGGTGTTTGTTTTGTTTGTTCGGACATCTTCGTGGAGATTCCACCCTGTCGTAAGCTGATCTCAGAAAATTACCCATTTGAACAAAAGCCATCAGCAGTACCTTGTGGCATATTTATATAATCTTGATGATGATGATGCTGTAAACTGGTTGGACCAAATGGCAATAAAAGCACTTGCAAGATAAGATAGAATCTGACGTGATGTGGGTTTGTTTTGCGTTGCAGATGCTGCCGGTGTCGTCGACCGGCAAAATGTCATGACTCTGCAAAATGGTCTGTTGTCGTGTCTTGAAAAGTACGTCTCGAGCCGGCACCCAAGTCCACTGCAACGCTGCAGCCACTTGCTGCTGCGAGTGACTGCGCTGCGTTCAGTCAGCACCAAAGTGGCCGAGAAGTTCCTCAGTTTGTCACTTGAGGGAGATGTAAAAATGAACGCACTTGTGCTCGAGATGATGAATTGATAAATGAATTTTACTGTTGCTTTAATGCTGACTAATTTACAATTGATTTGTTGCACACCTGTGGTTACACACCTGTGCTGTATACTCATCGCAGAATCTGGTTTAATGCTCACAGCTGATGGAACTGTGTATTATTGATATCAATATTTGGGCAGTTCTTATCTTTTAGTAACTGTTTTGGGGATAAAACTGTGAGAATCCACAATCTAGTTTAGTGTTATGGTGCTGTTGTTGAATTCCAGAAATGGAATAAGCTGGAGTGGCTGCAGGTTCATTGTGTGGTCTGTCGTTTTAACCTCCCTCGCAGTGTAATTGCACATCAGCTTTGCTCCAGAGTGGTATATTATTGACGAGCTGCCGAAGAGCGCTTTCCACACAGCAGCTAAATACAGTCTTGTGATGTAAGTAAGTAAGTAAGAATATTTATAAGGTGCAAGAAAACAATCTGTCACAGTGCGCCGTTGTTAAGCAACCTAGACAAACAGGTGCGATTTCAGTTTGCGCCTAAACTATCCGAAACTTGTGTCCTGGCGGAGTTCTTGAGGTAGAGCGTTCCTCACTCTGGGTCCGGCAGCAGAAAAGCTTCTGTTGTCGAAACTGTTATGTGTCCGTGGAACGACACAGGTTCTGTCACTGGCAGATCGCAGCAGACATCGTCCACTGTCGGATGTGTGATTAGATATGAGGAAAAGCACTGACTAGTTGCAGTTTGTTCATAACCCGGTGGTGCTACAGGGCGGCTGCTCTGCAATTAACAGCATGCTTGTCGCAAAACCGATGGAATATACCGACCCCATTATATACATCTGTCTGTAACAGAGTTGTAGGCCTCTGAAAGTATTTCTGTGGCCAACAGGCAACATTTTTTTCACACAGTGCAATCTTTTAAATGGGTATGCCATATAACATTAACGCTGCAGTAATGATACACCTGTTGCCAAATAGTCAATAGGTCGAGGTTCGGCTGATGCTCGCTCCAATGAGCTGAGAGCATCTGCTAAGGTGCATCAAGTACCAGCTTTCAGGTGAATATGGCATGGTACATTTCCGACGCTTTAAGCAGCATAGCTTATGCCACTCATGTTTGGTAGCCCGAACACTGGTATAGTTTATACAAATGTATATAAAATATAAAGTGTGTGATGATCTGTACGACTGTCAGTGCATGATTTCTGGACAGACTACTGAAGCGTCAGAACTTGTCTGTTGCCAGATATCTGCTGGTTTACAATTTTTCAAGGTAATTCCAGCCAAAATTTATGGACACACGGAACATTTTATGGACCAGACTCGTTAATGTTCCCATTGTTTTTACGGACTATCCATAAATTTACAGACAGCTGGCAACACTGGACTGTATGCGGACTTGTACTCGGGATTAATATGTCAGCTGCCCGCAAAGTCAAACTCTGGCTAATTAAGTTGCTGGTTTTGTGAAACTGCTGTTATCTCTGAAGCTGGTGATGTGTATTGCTGTGTTAATGTTGTGAACACAGCCATCAACTCCGAAGGGCGGTTATTGGGACATGTCCTGGCAGCGTGTTAACCCAGTGTTATACCTGTTTAATTCATCATCGGAGGCAATTGTCCTTTGTTTTGTTTGTATGTTTAACATACATGGGTTTGACAGCTTTTAGGGTTTACTGTACATCACGTTTGGTGGCTTGGCTGTACAGGACCATCTTGGAGAACATATGGGGAATGCAACACCAGGTGTTAATGGTTTTTAAAGCAAATTCAAACACGGACTATTTTGTATACACCAATCCCATATCCCACTAACCAGTCGCCTCTTATGCCTCTGATTCCAGATTTTTGAAGGACTAATCAGCACATTACAACTCAGTTTTGTATTATATTGTATTGTATTTGTCCCGAGTGTTATTGACGTGTTGATGCCACTGAATGTAAATCTACTAGTAGCTGGTAATGTCTGCTTTTAATGGAGTGATTGTTTTGGAGTAATTAAAGAAACAGATTTCTGTATTTTTTTCTTGCTGCACCAGGCCAATGTAAAATGTGTATCATGTGCTGATTTTCAGATGTTTCATTTGAGCATTTGTGCATTCTGATAAGTTGCCTAACAGCCGGCAAAAATGGTTTTAAAAAGTCTAATTGCTTTGATGTAGTTTATTCACAGCTGGGTTTTAGAGCTGCAGTAGAATCTGAACAGTGAAGACTCCTGTTTTTGTAACCTGATTAGTCAGTTTATGATGTTTTTAATGTCATATTCACAGTATATGACATATGCAAACACATCTGTCACATTTTTATTAAAACATTACGAATGGTATTTTGCATTTATGGCTAAAACATGCCGAGTTGTTGGCCACGCAGTGTGTACATAATTTTCGCTGCCGAGTGCGTCAGACTTCTCTAGAAATGCTGATATTTTGTTGTGCATAATGTGGCTACACCGTTCGTTAGGTTGTTGATTACCATACTTGTTGTTAGAATCAGCTGGTCTGTTGTGCCTAATTGACGTGAAGGTGCAAAGCACCATTGTTTTGTAATTTTATTGTTAGGTTTTGTTGGTTGTATTTGTATATATTGCTGTGAAATCTAGCATAATTTGAGTATATTGTTACAGTTTGTTTGGACATAATTGTTACTTGATGTTTGTTCACGATGCTTCTTTGTTGAGATGATGTGTGTTTCCCATTAAGAACGGCTTTCTGAATTCTCTTCCTGTGGTTAAATATGCTTTGTTATTTCACTCTAAATTTGTGCTGAGAAATACTGTGCTGCTTGGAACGTGCAGTGGCACGCACCAAAGTTTACACTGATAAATGGTATACTAGTATTTCATTCTTCCATGCAGGTTGCACATTGTAAGATTAGGATCGATGCTTTTCCATGCCATCAACATGCAAGGCATCTAAACCGGGCATTATTGTATTTTGTTAATTTCATGTTACAGTATCTTTAGGTTTACCGGCAAATTTTACTGTGAATGTCTGCTTTTGTTGTTTGAGGTTTAATGTCATTAGTAGTTCAGTACCATGCTAAGTAATTAGTAATAATGTCTGTGGAGTGACCTATTTTTTTATATCACGTAGGACATGCATGTATAAGAAACTTAGCCATTGCAGACAGATCGTGCAACAGCATATGTGCTCGGATACAGTCGACTCGGCAAAAATTGCATTTGAAAATGCTTCTAGTAGGTGAATAGCTTTGACGATGGTTGAATGTCACCAGAATTTGTGCTATTCAGTTGGCCATGTATCATTCCTGTTTGTTAGCAGAAGTACGATATCACTATCTTGCGTTGTTTCCGGGATATTTTACCACTTCTACAACACATCTGATAGGACCCGTCAGTAAATACAGAATATTTATCCCAGATCCAGCTTTACTCGATATTTGGTGAACTTCCGGTGTTGAGCAATACGGTTCTAATCATAACAGTTTGCACGAAATTGCAAATTCTACATTTTTAGTCACAAATAAAAGTGGGCTGAGTTATTGAGGTATTATTTATGCAATTGTTTTGTAAGGTAATTTTAGATTATTGAAGACTAACCGTAACATGATGCATTAAATGTTGCATTGACACCTGTACTAAGCTTACCGTTTTCACCGGAAACAGAAATAACATAGAGATATTCTTATATAACTGATGCGCCCTATTGTCTGTGACCTTGAGTAGTCATTCGTCAGTGCAGCAGATAATACTAAGTACTATATCTCAGTTACTGTATGAGTGTATGCCATATCTGCTGAGATATAGGAGCTAGAAGACTTTCAGACATCTAAAATGATTTTCAGGGTCACACAAGGTCATTAAATTTGGTGATGTTTGAGAGACCACATATGATTTCCTGATGTTGCTATCTTTCACTGTATCCAGTATTACACTTCTTTATGAAAATGTTGCTGGGTCACATGACCACGATCATGTCCCATTTTGGGGTACTGCATGAACTGTTCCGAGAAAGAAAGGTGATGCAGAGATAACTAAATTGATGTCACTGGAAACAGTATGGTTTGATAGATCACATACGACTTTCTATTAGCCTCCTATACTCTCTGTTCCTGTTTTCTACTGTTTTTGTGATAATGAGATGTTCGTGGAAATTGCCAATTTTTGCCTTATTTAGCCTGTTTTTGACACTCTAGTTGCATATGTCCCGTTTTAATTATTAAGCAAATCTATGGTGTCAGAAAATTTAAATCCATTAGCTACCGTGCATCATTGATTTAACACAATACCAGTTTGAGACAGACGGAAAATGCTATGTCAGTATTTCACTCTGTATAGATGTACTGTGCTGATTGGCAGTAATAACCTAATAAATCACTAGGCATGTCTAATTACTTTTGCATTGTTTATGTTGGATTCATTTTTGTTTAGTCTGAGTTTTTAAAAAGTTTGATACATGTATAATCTGGTGTCTGCCACTTACTGTAATATTTTTTTGGATGCTACTGTGGACGTATTTCTTGAATTGTTTGTTTGTATGCATTATTCTCTGTTAACATAAATTTCATTGAATATATTAAACTACTTGTATTCGAGAACTGACCCAGTATGCAGTCAGTGGCTGATAGAGGATAGAGGGCCACTGGGTTAAACAAAATCCCTCTCATCACTGTTTAAAACTGCCATCTATACTAGTGACTTTACAAAATGTTGTTTTGTTTTTCTCAGAGTACTACAATTATGTACTGCAAAATCAAGCGAAAGATCAGTAACTTTAAGATCATTGTCACCAGACCCCTCTACCGTGGCTTTTTCTATGGAGTCTGGACCTTACTGGAGTCTAAGATTCCTTGAAAAGTCCCCTTTCTCAAACCTGGATCCACCCCTAAGTAAGTTTATATAAGTTGCAGTCTTCATTGAGTGATGTATGTTATCAATATTTGTAAACATAATTTGATTGTCAGTAGTCACTGTAGAAAATTTTGCAGACATTAGCAGAATATAAAAATTTTTAGTAAGTATCTACACTTCTGATGCCTTTAGTTGTTCTGTGACAGAGTAATAAGTGAAACCACAAGCATAGCTTTCAGTGAGTTAGGATGCTGATCATTGCAATGACCTGAATTAAGTAACATGTGTCCTGTGTCCATGTGTGTGTCTGACAAGCCAGTGTTGTACGGAATGGATTGAGCTGATTTTTGGCACAGCAGCTACCCTTTGGCTTATCCTACACTTGCTGTGTTAATTGATTTTGTATCTTCTAAAATAAAGAGTACTTGCTACTGAAACCTCCAAGCTATGGAATTAGCCAATTTTTTCTGCTTCATTTTAACTTAATTGGCTTCTGACCATCTCAATTTATGACAGTGAGTGTCTACATTTGTTTACAATGCAGTGGGTGTGACAGTGTTGTGTGGTTCCTGCAACATCTGTGTCTAGTCTTTTAAGTACCAAATGCAAGTTTTAATTTAGTGAAACCTCATTAGTTGTATAATGGACCTTTATATTAACCGTACAAACAATGAAATATAATTTACTTTTACTCCACCTTATCCTGATGTTACTATTAGGAATCACAAATTTAGTTTTTTTTACTATTGAGTTTTTTGTTGTAACGAAATGCAGACAAGTTGCAAAAATTGTGCATGTAATTTCAAAGTAATTCCAAGTTGTGACATGACAAGGAATGACTGCTCAATGTGATGTAACTTATGCTCTTACGAACTACGAACATATGTTAAACAATGGTTTATGCCTGCCAAATTCAAACAAAAGTCACAAGAAGCTCAGTGGATACTGAGATAGTGTAACATCTGAATACTGGATACCACCTAAGTACAAAACTAAATATTTTTGATACCCTGGAGGCTGGATCACAGTATACTATGACCCGGATTACACATGCAGGTAGCCACGACGCCAGCCTATCATGTCGCATGCAGATTTCTACTTTTCTGTTGTGATCTAGTAAGTAATTAGTGATCACAATCAACCGTCAACATTATACAGACGGACAAACAGATGTAGTACTACTCATCATGAGCGTCACATACTAATATGGCATATCGCACTACATGCAGTCTGGAGATTGCAAACGCTCAGTAGTAATTATCGGGTGCCGCTACGACTAATGGCGATCTTGTGATGCTACCTACTAATCTAAAGTCTGGATTTACTTACTATCATACCTGTGTTTAGTAAAATTACAAATGACCTTGACCTAATGGCCTGACCAATAAGCTGCTAACGTTTACAAAATGGTTGACCTTGACCGCGTTTGTTTTTGTTTTCATTTCGCTGGAATCGCTGCACACTGTTTGATTTAAATGTTGTAGTGGAATTTGCAGCCGAGTAGGCGTGTATTGTGTGAATGGATTAGGTACAAGTTACAGAAATTACGGGCTTACCGGTAGCAGTGGGAGACGGATGGATAAGGGGCTACTGTATCGCATGGTGTGCCCAACTTGCTGGTAGTCAGCCGCTAGCAGTGAGCTATTTGTAGCATCTCAAACCGTAGCCTAGTCATAAGCCTCGTCTGCCTATAGTACTTATACCAGACTCGCGGTACGGTATGAGTATCGTTAGCGGCTGAATGTTTAGCTACTCAAACCGTAGACCAACCTCGTGATGGGCGTGTGCCGCGTGGTTTTTCCAGTGGACCTTCTTCACTCTGGCGTGAATACGCGTCTTCTGATTAGCTGAGCGACTGTGGCTTCCCGTTCCGTATACGATTATAGTGGTCTCAGGTTGTCCTTACTTTTCAAAGCTTTATTAAGGTTGACCAGGCTGAGTTGACCTGAGTGGCTGGTTAGGGGCACACATATAGGATACTAACTTGTACCTAAAACGTAGGGTAAGGTTATGGGGTTAGACAGGGTCAGTCTGAAACATGACGGAACAGATGGGACAGACGGGACGGCCAAACAGGCGGGACACGGGCGACGGCCCGTCTGTCCCGTCAGCGATGGGACAGCCAAAACAGACGGGACAGCAGTTGTAGAGGCCAAATGGGACACCAATAGAAATTTAACTGTAGTGACGCACGTTGTTCACTTGCATGTGTGAACGACCTCGTGCGACGTTTGAGTAAGTGCTCTGAGGTTAATTTTAGCCGCGAATCTATAAGACTTATGTCCCGTCGCTCCTGTCCTGTCTGTTGTGGCCGTCCCGTCTGTCCCGTCATGTTTTAGACTGACCGGTTAGACATGCAAATCTAGACTGCAGCCTTCATCATTTTACATGCATGCAACTGTTGCTTCAGTGTACTTACAATTAAATTTTTACACTCTGTAATTTCTTTTTATAGGGCAAAATTAAGGCTAACTGTACTATAACTACCGGCTAGTATTATACATACTATTCTGGCACCAAATTATCAAAACATCCTAAGATGATCTTAGTATGAAATTGAGACAGTAACAAAGTTATGAACATCGTAGGACTAAAGTTGTGATTATGCTGATTTTCTAAAAATCCTATCGAAAAACTGCGAAGAAATTACGTCATCACTTTACGATAACTATCTTGCAGTTTGAGAATGAAATTCCAATGAAGTTTGGCCTGCCACATTGCCTTGAAGTTACAATAAAACTTCAAGTCACGAACAGTAAACATCGTTGAGTGAACTTTAGTTGTTTTAGTCTGTACATTTTGTTATTTACGTAAAATGTCACGTAAACATCATGAACATTACGTCATAATGAACGTTCGTCGTGAAGTAAGTAAGCAACTGACACTGACACTGGTATCGAAACCGTCACCTCTTTTTATTGGCTATTTTTAATTATGATAACATTACGAGAAAGTTGGGAGAAACTTGGGATGTGCTAAGATTATTTTTGAAAATTAGTTTAAGACGATTTTAGGATGATCTTAGGATTTCCTAAGTCCCTTAGTTATAAAGATTTTATGATAAACTTAGGACAGACAGATCTTCCTAAGTCTGTCCTAACTTTATCATAAAATTATCGTAACTGAGAGACTTAGGAAGTTAGGAAATCTGAGGGTCATCCAAAAATCGTGGTAAACTAATTTTTAAAAAATGTTAGCACATCCCAAGTTTCTCCCAACTTTCTCGTAATATTATCTTAATTAAAAATAGCACCAATCACAAAATACACAACATGCAACATTATTGCTGCCACTGTCAGTTGCTTAGTTATGTTATGGCAAGAGTTCCTCATGACAAATGTTTGTTATGTTTTTTATGTAAATAATAAAATTAGCGTAGAAAACACTAAAGGTTACTCAGTGATGTTTATTGTTCGTAACAGTAATTTTTGTTATAGCTTTATTAAGGGGCGCTGAAAATGCGGGAGTGGAAAAAGCGGGAATAAACCATATGGAACGCCAACCCGAGATCATATTGAGAGAGCCTAAAGTTACTTCGTTAGACTTGTCCTTTTTTTCTTCTGACTGAATAAAGTGTGCTTGTTATTTCTATAAAAATAGTAGTGGCCTTTGTTTTCACATATTGTTGGATCGTTAGCTTTGGATTGTTAGCTACGACATTCATGTTTGTGAGCACCAAAAAACAACAAATTAATTTTACGTTACAGTTAAAGAGAATTACAATATTTCCATCAAAAACTGAAAACTCATTTACTTTGGCAATCATAAACAGATGTTGCTTTTTAACTGCATTGTCATAGTGGTTCTAGACGTTACCTTACTTAGGCCGCTATAAATAGTTTATATTCTAATTTTAATTTCTGCAAAATATTATTATTGCGACTTGTAATGAATGTATACACGAGATCGCTGTTCATGATTAACATTCAAGACCATCTGAGACCACTCTGTTCTAGCAAACATTCCTAGTATCTTTGAGTTTTCTGTTTTGATAGCTTTCCATACGTTATCGCTCCTGCATTTCTACCCCTCCAATTTTGCTTGTATCGCATTTTCCACTCCTGCTCCCGCATTTTCAGTCTCCCCTTTATTAATGCATTCTGGTAGGCCTAATTTGGTCCTAGGACTGTAAGGTTGTTATCTAAAAGTGATGCTGTAATTTTTTCCCAGTTTTCCTATAGGATTTTTCGAAAATCAACATAACCACAACTTTGTCCTAGGATGTTTATAACTTGGGTCATTGTCGAAAGATAACATAAGAAAAATATAGAATATTTATAGAGCACTCAAAAGCTGACAATAGTCATAATTTTGTTATTTTTTTTATTTTCGTACTATGATCATCTTACAACATTTGAAAATTTGGCCCCTGGTGAGGTAAAACCGGAGTATTTGCCCCTCCCCATCTTACCGGATCAGTCATACTGGCATAGTTACTGTATCTGCATCCAAAGTGGATATTTAACCTTCTAGATGGCTTCCGTTTATGTGATGCTGCTGAACAGTCTAGAGTTTAAGCAGTTGAATAGCCTCAGATAAATGGAAACCGCCTATTCTGCAATGTTTAGGGTTAAGTTTTTGGCAATTATATTATGGTTTAGGGTTAATAAGTATGGTTAGTGATAGATTTAGTGTGAATAATTATGCATGAAACGCAATAACCATTTGCCAGTGGTGCAACAGGTCTTTTATGTAGTGTTAATATTTCAGTCGTTTTCTTCTTAATGTTTTAATGGGATATGTAGAATATTAGCTTGTGCCTAAAATCGGGGAAGTAGTTCATCATTCTACATACTAGCTGTTTTTAATTTCTTGCCATTCTTACTTTGTTGGTAGACTACATTCAGTGTTTGTTAGTATTACAATAATTTTATATTTTTTAAAGTTACATTTACGTTATGACACACCAGTATTTCTTGGCATTTATTGTTATGGAAAGGCAGCAAGACGATTATAAGTAGCCTAAACATGGTTTCGTTGAGAGATTTTCTCCCTCACTCTCCAGGGAACTAACTGTAGACTTTAACATAGTATAACTAATAAAGCTGCTATATTGTATAATGACGACATTAATTACCAGTACTGTTGGACCAGTGCTGGTCCACAAAAATAGACCAGTACCGATTCAATCCACACTGGACCAAATGTGGTTCAAAAAGTGGCCAAATATTGGTTCTAACACTAATGTGGTGTATGGCTTTTGCCTAAATGTCGTCGCAAAACTTTATTGTTTGTTTTGTTTGTGAATTACTGATTTGCAGGTAAACCAGTGTAACCATTTCTTATGCATTGTAGAGATACATACACAACATCGTTTTACGTATTTCATGATGAATGGCTGAGATACAGTCAGTTAGAGACCAAGTCTCGTGTACGCACGGGAACAGTGAAGAGTCACGTGAGAGTAAATCTGTTGCGGCTGCTATGACTACTGAGTGTGAGCTGGCAAATGACAGTCGTGCTGGAAGTTCGCGTGTCGAAGTGAGTCGAGATGTAGCAGCTGTTGCTAAGAGTGAAGAAGAGAATGAAGCTGTGCTACAAGATGCAAGTTATAATTCTGTCATACCAGGTAAACAGATGCACTGTAGGTAGTGGAGAGTAAGCATTGCTGCATGCATGTTTGCATTTTTAAGTTTTTACCGTTATTTATGTTTTAAATTTTGTTGTGATAACCGACAACATTTCAACTTGGTGATTCTCGGGTGACGCGTACCATTATTGTCAGTGTCAGTGCCGCTGTTGAGAATGTCTCATCGCGTAGTAATGTTGCTGCATATTCATAAATTTCACACTCACTGATTTGGTTAATTTTTTACGAACTGGTTTCCAGTTCCGTGTACAGTTATAGTGGTCTCAGTACTAACTGGTGCCTAAAACACAGGACGTAGTTTGTCATGCCATAGTCTAATTTGCCTTCACCATTTTACATGCATGCAACTGTTGCCAGAGTGTATTTACAGTTAAATTTTTACACCCTCTGTAATTTTTTTATAGCACAAATCAACGCTAACTGTACTATAACCACCGGCTAGTATTATACATACTGACAACATTTCAACTTGTGATTTTTGCCGATTTTTCGGGTGACATGTACCGTTATTGTCAGCATCGGTGCTGCTGTTGAGAATTTCTCATCGCACAGTAATGTTGTTGCAAATATTTCCAATTTTCCATGGTTCTTACGATCTTCCTAAGTCTGTCTTACACTGGCACAAATGTGGTTCAAAAAGTGGTCCAAGATTTAACTTAGCTTCTTGTTACTGGTTCTTATCATTACTGATGTCGCACTGACTCCATAGGGGCAGTCGGCAACTTTGCCCCATTTCCTTTGAAAGAACCGGGGCATACATCAGGGTTTGTCCCGATAACTTTCAAGCAGTCATAATGTTCAATGTTTAATTTAATCTAATCCAACGTTTCCTTGCCCTTAAGCAGTTGCTGATTTCCCATGTACACAACATGTGCAATATCTTCTGCCTGGTGAAATTAGTGCAACTAATTCTATATAGGCCTACATCTCAGTCACTCGTGACATCTAGGCTTAGGCCTGCAGTTGAGTGGTCATTCTGAAAGGCAACTGAAGCTGATCAGTAGGAAAGACTACAGAGTACAAAAGGCACTGTTATTTTTGCTTTGTCCTTCTCTGACAACAGTGCAATATGTTACGTGATGATGTTATTTTATCACACAGTGCATGGGGCATATGGTCTATTACGGAGTTGGCTGCAACGTGTGCAGTGTGCATATTTCCGTGTAACTGATGGCTCGGGCTTGTCATAAATTTTCATTATATTCGCTCTGGGGGAGGGGGAATGTCACATTCAGTGCTGTATAATTATTGGGGTGAAATCTGTTATGTATAATTGCCTTGTTGCTATTGAATATTATGCCGTTTATTGATATCCTAGAGTTGTGTCATTCTGTGCACAGATACGTCAGTTCCAAATCAACCAGTCTTCGTCAATTCCGCCGCCAGTGATCTGCTGGCGAATCGGCGCCTCGTTCTGAAACAGCTGCCAAGTGGACAGTTTGCATTGACTATTCAGTCGGTGGAGCCCAGTGTGCTGAGTGGTTCATTTGTCATCACTAACAGCCACACAGTGGACACCAGCACCGGCGGTCTAACTGTAGGAACCTCGTGTGAACCTGCCGTGTCTCATAGTCATGTACGTTTTGTTATTTGCTTATGTTATCAATTGCTGGAAAGCCACTTCTTGTTCATCGTAGTTATGTCCCATGTGAGCCATTAGGGCCAGTGATTCTTCACGATTGATTCCTGTTGATTGCACAATATACAGTACAGAAGGCACAGTTTCCATTAATTACTAGCTGAATAAATTCATTCACCCACGCATGCATGCATGTACCAGTTTAATGATCATTTTCGAGGTGAAATTGGGTGTTTAGCAAGTTGCTTCTTTATCCCAGGAGGTGATATGTGCAAAAATATTGAATCGCCACTTGGCCAGATGCTGTTTGTGACTCGAGTGAGAGGAATGAGAATCACAACTGATGAAGTTGTCCTACACAAAGTGTCTGTTGAGATGTTGAAGCATGCGGAGAACACCAAATATATTACATGTCAAATGTTTTTTTAAAACCATTCTATTTTTAGCGCGAGATGTAATATATACATCTCGCACTTATGCCATGATGCCAGTCCGTCTGTCTGTCTGTGATGGAAGTGCATTGGCACAGCATAGCTAATTTAGGTTTCAAAATCCGATCCCACTTTACCGCACATTGGCTGCCATGCTGCTGGCGGGCGCCGTGCTGCTTGCGGGCAAATCATCTCGCGCTATGCTAGCCAGTGCTAGAGTCTCTT
>Ga0209782_1000820_pt1 | contig 14730 bp, 5 predicted proteins | sample WorMetmaBAHAMAS1_FD_187390 | JGI IMG/M metagenome (GOLD analysis project Ga0209782, IMG submission 187390) | Marine gutless worms symbiont microbial communities from Max Planck institute for Marine Microbiology, Germany - Inanidrilus... | ecosystem: Host-associated > Annelida > Digestive system >...
AAAATGTGTCATTTCTGCCTTAGCAATTTCGCAGCCAATTAAGGACATAATACCAAACAGACATGATAAATTAAATAGACTTATGATAGTGCAAGCTCCATAGCTATTTTCTGCCAAAAATTATTAAAATTGGTTGATGAATGTGGAAGATATAAGCAAGCAAAATCAGTGTTACTTTCGGTATGCAACATGACTGAAAAGACCAAATTTTTGGGTTCATGTTTCCCCAGGTAGTGCAGAGACACTAGCAAGGGGAGGTGGGATAACAAATCACCATTTAATAGCGTACTCACTCAGCAACATCTCTGCAAAAAATTACCAAAATCGGTTAATGTGTGTTGAAGTTATAGTGTGCTACATCATTGTCGTTTTTTTGAGACACAGTGTACTGAAGTTCTTGATAGTGTTTGGTTATTTAGCAGATTAGTATTTATTGTATATATTACATCTCGCGCTAAAAATGGTTAGTGAAAAATTTTGGCTTACAAAGTCGAGGGTGTAAAGGTTCATTCAAAATGGATGATGTGAGTTGCGTTGCAGTGCCGGTGTGACATCACATGTCAACACATTTACACTGGATGAGTTGCATTACATTGTGCAGTGTGGTGCAGCACTGCAATGCATCTGGTGTGAATGAACCTTAAGACTTAGACTGAAGAAAACTTTATCAGAGGTTGTGGAAAAGACTGTCATACCCAAGAACTAAATAAGGACTAAGTGAGAGAAATTAGCTGATTATTTTGTATAATACCAGCTAAGACAGGTAGTAAGTGAGTGAATGTTTATCTAATATTGGCTCACGTGGGTTGTTCCACACAAAAGCCATTAAATGAGTTATTGTTTATTAATTTACAGACAGTTGCTAATTTGTTGCATATGATTCTTGACTGTAATCAGCTGTTTGTGATTGGTGATTAAACAGAGCAGAGTCGCCGTGATGACCTTGAAGCTCTTGGCCATATGTTCCTGTATTTTCTACGTGGTAACTTGCCATGGCAAGGACTCAAGGCAGACACGCTGAAGGAGCGCTATCAGAAGATAGGTGACACAAAGCGTTCAACGTCGATCGAAGTTCTCTGCGAGAACTTGCCTGGTATGATGTGCTTTTTCTGGATAATGTTGTGCTATTTACTGTGGTCGTTAAGCATTGTTATTGAACACGTTATAGTAGAAGTTTAGTGCAGTATAATTACACTGTTGAAATCGATAATAATTTGCTTGTTATTATATGCAGACGAAGTAGCATCATACGTGCGTTACGTCCGACGTTTGGATTTCTTCGACACTCCGGACTACAAGTACCTTGTTAAACTGTTCACTGATCTCATGTCGAGGAGCGGATGGCAGTGCGACTGGGAGTTTGACTGGGTTGAACGGCAGGCGGTATGCATCAGTTGCTTGCTCTGAATACTTGTCAGACGTTGAAAGGCAACGATGCATTGGTCTTGGTTCCATTTATGTACAGAATGCTGTTGGTCTCTTTTCGCGCGTCATGCATAAATGACGTGTGTATGTGTACTGCAGCAGTCAACGCCGAGCGGATCTCTATATGCTTCGGATACTGGAGCACAGTCACCGGCACAGTATGCTTCAGTTGATATAATTGCCGACGATGACAAAGCACGGCAAGCCAGCACCGCTCGTATCGGTGGCGGCTCCGCTCTCTTAGATAAGGTAGATTTTTATCCGTTAATCCTACCGACATTCATTGATGATTGTTGCAGTTTGTGCTTAACTTATTTATACAATCGGAACATAAAGTTGTAAATTACAAACAACTTTGGTGGCTGAATTTTTGGAAATTATACATGTAGACTGTTGCATATATGATTGCTGCTTGAGGCATATTAAGTGTCAGTCCACATTACGTGTCATGTCATGTCTTCCAATTCCAGGACCGTAACTGATTGCATTGCTTGCTTGATTAGATTCATACGCTGTTGAATTAGTGCTAATTGTGCTTAAGTGCGCTATGTATTACATTGCCAGAACATAGTGATGTTTAATGCATGCAGTTGACTGTTAGTGTTTTTCGGTTAAAACCATAACCATGCGCCCTGATCTTTTTTTTAACTATGGCGCTATATAAGTTGTTTACTTACTTACTTACAGCTCTCAGTCCCACAGTGCTATTTATCACATTTATGACAGTAAACGATTGAAATAGGGCAGTGGGCAAGTATTAACCTGTAATGTTAGATTACATCAAAATTTGCAAAATTGACAGTTGCAGATGTAACTAGCTATCTATTAACATTTATCAACGTATTGAAAATGTCAAGACTTTTTCTTTAAGACCTCATTCTCAAGACCAAGACTTAGGTCCGGTTTTTCCACAGCTAATTAATTTCCCATTAATTTAATCCGGCATTAAATCCAGCAGATAATGATCAATTTACACAGATGTCGTTTTTCCACCGGCAGTTTGTCAATTAAATTGTCCATTTTATCTGCTGGATTTAATGCCGGATTAAATTAATGGGAGATTAATTTGCTGTGGAAAAACCGGACCTTAGCCCGTCAAGACCAAGACTACTTCTCTTGTCCTTGAGCAGTCTGGAGACCAAGACCCAACGGCTCAAGACAACATATCTGGTATACACAGAAAAGAAACCTCACAAAAAATGACCATGAGTTTAAGGCATGTTTCATTTTGCTGCCTGCTTTGAGTGATTGTGGCAGTATGTAGGGTGGCATAAAGCCGAATTTATTTGCATTTTTTCAGTGGATGCTGGAGATGTGAGATGATGTGACAGTACGCGGACTTTATCTGGATGATACAAAGTGACATACAGTTGTTAATGATTGTGTGCATTTATGGTAGAGAAACGGTGACGGATGCATCTAGTGCATGTGCATAGCTGGTCCTGCTGGGAATGCTGCTCGTTTTAAGCTGTAAAATAGAACAATTGCAGGTGTTTTGCAGTTAATGGTTTGACATGTAACCAAGGTTAATTTAGTTATGTTCTTCTGTGCAGCCGGGTGTTGGCGGACATGCAGGTCGACTTGGTGCCAATCTTAATGTTCCAAACAGACTTGGTGGCTCCGTCCAGGTAAATACTGATATTTGTGTTCATGAGACGACGTGTTTTAGTTTTTCTGTATAATACAGTGTAACAATTTTTTTTGTCTATTCTGTATATTACAGTTAATAAACTAAACATTGTAAGAAGTTACGCATTTCATAATTACCGTTTCTGATGTATGTATAACAACATGTGTTTGTGTAGAATTGTTGAGAACAGGTTAGTACTGTTAGTAGGCACCATAGCTGAGAGTCATAAAATTGCTTTTTATAACATTATTTTCTCTAGCTATATGTTACTGCTTTGCGGATTTTACTGTATTTTATGTGAAATGAGGAAATATGTTAGCGGAGAGAGTGCAGCATTCTGCACATCGTTTTTTTGCAGTGAAACATTTCTACCAGTGCTTTGACACTGTTGTTTTGGCAGCGTCAGAAAAGGCATCAAGTTTGTAAGTCTTATTGAATCGTCCACAGATGTTCTTCTTTGGAAAGCTTTTCTGCAATGCCCAGTCTGTTCTGGATTAATTCACAAAATGCCGGCCAGCGAAACTGAAAACAGAAGTAATATTAGTAGTAATAGTATAGCAACAGCACAGCACCAGTAGTTGGTAAGTGTACATAAGGTCGAGGTGTTGCGTGTTATGCACGTTGTTAGCATGTTTGTGTCATGGACTGCTGTTTATGTTGAGCTGTTGGCACATGTCAGTGAAATACGGCAGTCATTTTGCTGTAGGTGCTGAGCTCAACAAATGGTGATCTGCTTGCTGACGAGATTGTGAACGAGAATCCAAACCCTCCGCATGCCGCTCCAGCAGACGTTGAAGTTATCGAAGAGACTAAGTATGATATAAGTACATTGTTACGGTGATATTGCATTGTGAGCACACTTTTTATATTAGCCGAGTTCTGTATGCTTAACCGAGGTTTCGTTGGTTAATTCTGACATCGTGCAAACAACCTGAACCTATTGATGTAAAAGGGCCGACTAGACTCAGTTAATCAAACCAAAACTGACAGCATCAGCATATGGAACATTATCGACCACATAATGCCGGTGCTTCATGAACTTCACTGGCTTCCAGTCTTTCTGATGTCGGCGTCTTGGTCTCAGACCAGACTTAAGACCAAACTAAGACCCGACTTAAGTCAATATTTGGGCTAAGACCAGAGCTAAACTGAACTAAACAGTCTTAACTTGGGAATTCCCTACGTTAAATGCATGTCTTTTGGTCTTAAGCCCTAGGCTTAGCCATACACTTAACCAAATGTAGGTCAAAAATAGTCTTAACAAAAGTCTAACGCTTTAGTTGTGTTTACAAGTGTGCCGTCGCATTTAATTGACATTTTACGTCAGTGATGATGTCTACGATGACGTCGTATATGGCGATGTGATTAATAACCACCGTGGACCAAACGAACAGCATTCCAAGTAAACGTGATGATAGGTTGGATGGGAAATGTTAAGTCTTTGGTATTAGCCTAAAGTGTAAACTGTACAGTGGACTTAATGCATTCAGCTAAGCCTTTAGTCTTAGCCTTTAGAATTAGCCAAAGTTGACCTCACCCAGTGTCTTGAAGACTACTGTGTTGATCTGTTCTTGTGTTTGCTCAGTGTCAGTAAAATAGCCATGAAGTGGTTGGTGTTCTTCTACATTGTAGTGCCAATTGTTGCTTGTGTAGATGTTGCTTCTTCCGAAGGCGACGGACGAGGAAAGCGGAGCGTAAATTATGAGCACGTCGTCGTGAATGTTGTGAGTTTCCTGCATGCAGCCGTCGATGTGCCAGAAGCCAGTTTAAATTTCTTACTGCTATGCCGTTCTCATCTTTCTTTCCATCGTGCTGTTGACGCCAGTGCTGATGATAGTTGTAAACGCTGATCGACAGGTTGGTGGTATTCTTGCAGTTTTGTAAAGCTTCCATTGAAAGTGAGGTGACGGTGTCGTTTCTGATTTATAATATTTTGTCACATTGCCCCAGATTGATAAATTATATGCATTTAGTGTCGGTGTTTTGTTCATATGTGTTAACATCTTCTGTTACACAGTTACGAATGACTGTTCCATTTGCTTTCACGGCATTCATGGATAATATTCATATATGTGGTTTCGACTGTAAGAATTTCATTTTATATGAGTTTGTTAGATAAGTAATTAGGGATGTTAAAACCAGATTGAAGTCGAAACTGGTTGTCATGTAGTCAGAATGGATTTCTAACCGGTTTCCTCCTTACCGGTGACAAGCAGGGATGCTAGGATGAGTCTGTTTATAAATTGTTCTGGTCTGTAAATCGTGGACTGAGCAGTTCACACACTGGGAGGTAGCTACTGTAACTAGCCACTCTAGTTTGATCCCCTCCGCGAGCTGTCCGATGACGGACCATGGCTTAAATGGTCACATAACTAAGCAGCATTGGTCATCAAAGGACCATTCACTACTTTACGAAATATCCACATTCTGTATAGCAACATTGGAGCTGCTATTGGCACCTGTCAGTCACACAAAAGTAGACCTGTGGAATCATTTGGAAACTGGTTAGCTGGTAACGTTTTAACATCCCTATAAGTAATTATATATGCAGTTGTATTTTTGTGATTGCTGAGTACTCCATGAATAAATATTGTGTCTTACGTTGTTGTACTCCGGTTTTAGTGTGTTTTATGGATTATTTCAGTCACGTGTACATTGTACATATTATACAGTTTGTATAGACTGTTGTAGGAGTGAATTTATATCCTATTGACTGTGTTCCGAGTGTCACAACTATTTATGTATTTAACTGGGGCATTTTGATTATGTTTGGGGCTTGTGATATTTCAGTGTCGTGGTTGCTTGTAGACGTCGGTTGTTGCTGTTGAGCAAAACTTAAATGCATGGTTGTGTTTTGCTGAAACTGCCACTCTTGTCCAATAAACAATATTAATCCATATGACCACTTGACAGTATTGAACTCTGGACTTCAAAACCTGGACTTACTGGTCTAAAATTTATCAGTGTATAACCAATATGTCTAATCGATATGGAATCTATCAAGTTTTAGCACTTTGAATTAAAACATAGAAGCATAGATATTAATTAATTGCTATATGTTTTTATATCAAATATTCAATCTTGTATCCAAAAAGTGATTTTGAAACAAATGACAATCATGCACAATTATGAAATGCAGCTGCCGGGAGTTTCATTTTAACATAATCTGGAGTAATAGTTACTGAAACCTTGTTGCATTATGGTTTCTTTGTTTGCACAGATTTTGGGTAGAATCATCATAACAACGGATGAAAAGAATAACTAATACATTGAAATTAGCTTAATCTTATTACGTCAAAATTAGTGTAACTGGTAGAAGCTGGCTAACACAGGTTAACCTGCAGCGTATGATGGCCACAAACCAGTTGTATGTTCTGTGTATGTAAAATTACCTTGAAGTCAGTATTTTGCTAATCAACGACTTAGTAATGTTAAATATAAATGTCTTCAATCCATCGCATAATATCCTCCACACTAAACGCGTTGATGATTATTTTCCGGTGAAGCAGAGTTATCCGTATTCCCTCGGTTTTCTTCTTGCACTTGTTCTGGAAGAGATCCTTTCGAAATAAGTGTCATGGGTTGCTTGCTGTCAATCAACCAACATTGTTAATGTACTAAAAAGGAAACTCAGACTACTGACCAAACCATCGGCATGGCCTCATGCTTTATGCCGCTCACACATGTAAAATAAAATAAAACTAGAAATGCGTGGCAAAGCTTAGCGTATAGCCCGCTCGGTGCTGCAGTGTCACCTAGCAGGTAGTAGTGAAACAGCCATGCTACCACCTGGCGAACGTGCAAAGAATGCACATAGTAACAGTCCACCTTCATTACTTTCTCGTTTCACCCAGTATTATTTGGTTGCCATGGCAATGTCCCTTGAGAAATCGGAAAATAAGGTACAGATCTATTATCTGCACCCAAAGCGCTTCATATGGTGAAAAGATCGCGAAAATCGGTCCACTATATCTGGAGACATTCGACTAAATACACCAGTTTTTTGGCCGTGTCGTACCAGACATTCACAAATGAGCTCTCAACTCTGGAGTTACTGGAGCGAAGTTCACAAAGTTTTTACACAATATAGAGGCATCATTTATGCTGTTAATGCGCACATTGAGGTAGCGATATCCCATTCTGTTTCTGAATGCCAGAGCGACGAAAGTCGGAAGTTTGTCTTTTTTTCACAAAATCGGTTGCCGTGACAGTTTTCCCTTATCGAAAAAAGAGGTCAGATCGATCATCTGCACCTAAAACACTTTCATTCAGTGAATAGGTTGCGAAAATCAGTCAGCTGTTCCTGAGATAATTGTTCTTTGAGAAGTCATTAAAAAAAGAGAAATTAGTGCAAGCAAAATATACAGCCCAATCGGCAACTTAGCCAAACGGGCTAAATAAGTGCTCCAAAAAGTTAATCTTTTGCAAACTTGCAGCACCTGCCCAGCAATAATATGTTAATGCTAAAAGTTTGCAAAAACTTAAAACTTTTTGAAAAGTTTTTGCAGCATTTATTTTATTTTATTTGCATGCAATCGACATTATTTTTCTCACCACACTCCCAAGACAAGGGACATTGTTTCCTTTACTCCAGATGTCTATTGCCCATCAGTTCTTTGTATCTTTGATGTGCAAATATTTATTTGGCTCATGGAAGACAGTGCCAGTTTCCATCAGTCATTTTAGCTCATGTAAAGAAGCAGGTGTTCAGTTGTAATTTCCCAGTGACTTCCGTACATCAGGCTATACTTGTGTTTTGCTTTGTGGTGCTGTAGCTGTACATGCTGTGTAGATTGTACGAAAGCGGTTGCCTCTCGTACGCTAGCAATGCAGTTCTATGGCTGTATTGTATGTACTTATGCCCAGCTTGACTATCGCCCATTTTGTAAGATTTTGGTTTGTCGGGTCACCCAACTTGTGTCACTATTGTTCTTGATGATGGCTAATAAATTATCATATAGTTATAGTTTGTATATTTCTTGGAGAGCAGGCATATAAGGAGCAAATGCCCCATCCATCAGGAGTTTAGTTGTGCATACAGAGAGGATGAGCCAGGGTTAATTTTCCCTTGACTGCTCTGACACTGATGGATGGGTGGCAGGAAGTACATCTGTTCCATGAGTCTCTGTTCCACTAATTCCTAAGGGTCATGTTCCATAGCAGTTGGAGGACGAGGACCCAAGAACTCTCTGGCCCAGGTTCATCTGCTACAATGGCCGTTAAGCAGAATCAGTAATCAGTGTCAATATTGTATTGGCTGGCACAGCTTAATATTGGTGGAGTGTTAGAATGTTTGCACATTCAGCTCTCAGCTGAGCAATGCTGCATTAAGCATTATGGCAGATCTTTGCATCCACTGCTTCTGTTAACAAGCAGATGATTTCTTGAGAAGGCTTTGTAATCGAACAGGTTGTGGAAGTGGTTTTCTTGAAATTCTGTTGCAGTCTAGAAAAGACTCGCTTTTGTAGTGAAGACATTTTTGTTTAATTTTATGTTTTGCCTCAGTACTTTGACATTGTTCGTTGGGCAGCAGGAAGAGCATTTGGCCTGTAAAAAAATGAGTGATGGGGTGCTGGTGTGGTTATCTGCCTTGAGCAAAGTACAGATTGATTCGTATATGGTCCAGCCACTGCCATTCTGTCGTCTCAGAATGGTTTTGCATTTCTGGTACCAGCTTACCAAGGTTGTCGTGGAAAAGAATCCAGTAAACGGTTGCAGTTATGTTTTGGTTTCTGTCAGCTTTTCAGTGTTTTTGCGGTAAGTCATTCTTTCAGGTGTTGCATTAGTGACTTGTATCAGGTCTTGAAATCCATCATGTAAGATGTTACTGAACTATGCTACTTGCAGGCATCTGTGCCCACTGTTGGCTCAGAATCTTTAAACCAGAGATGAGCAACACTCTATATTACTTTGAGGTGTTCGAAAAGACTCCTGCTGTTGCCGTATAATTATATGAGTACATCTGCTACTGTGTCCGGCAACTTTTATATTCGGAAGCTGTAACTGTGAGGCTAGCTGTTTTATTGACTTTACTTGTTAGTCGTTGCAAAGACATATCTCATATGGTGAACAAGCTGAATCTACCTGAAATTTGCTTATTTCTGTATTTCTGAAATTGTATTTCTGTACAGCATCATCAGCTGCACCTTATGCACAGATTTTTTAAAACAAATATTAGAGTTGTAATTAAGAGTAACTGTGTGAATGCACGGTTCCTGTTTTCTATACCATGGGGATAACTACAGTTGTTATGATGTTGCTGTATTAGTTAATAGAAATACACTTTGTATGCGATGTCAGTACTGCTGTACTTTTTGAATGCTTGAGTGTTTCATGCTTCATGCTTCAGTTTCATCTGCTGTTCAATATGTGTCTAATTGTGTCTGCATTTGGCACGTCAGCCATCAGACAATGTCTAAGCAATCACGATTGTAAGTTATGAGGGAAGATTATCAGGACTGTTCTTTAGTGTACTGTGTGTTACGGTAATGTACATACACACATAAGCAATTTTTTACTGCGCGACGCTATGCTAGTGCATTTTCTGTCTGTTACGCCTGGTATTGTATCAAAACAGCTAAACATAGGATCATGCAAACATTGCCACATGATAGCTCGAGGACTCGTTTTCTGTTGCCAAAGACCACAAAATTTGAATGTGGTCATCCTCAAATGCAGGTGGGGTACATTAAAATTGGCAACTTTTGACAAGTAAAACAGTACAAGATAGATGTATAGTTTTTATTGAAGTTGAACAGGAAGTCATTTGTTATGTTGACAATGACCTTGGATGAACCCTAAACCTCCAAAACCACGTCACATTTTGCATTGCCTTTCATATCTTTGCACTGAATGAACAAACAGACTTTAATGGTGACAAATCGTCTCTAGAAGGGGCGTGGTTACGTCATGTGACCCACTTTAAATTTTTTGGGCCCCATTCATATCTCAGGAATGGATGATACTAGAGTTGTCTAATGTTGTAAATGGGTAGGCTGTATCAAGTCTTACCAAACAGATGACATGTTCCTCCCCAAAAGAGGCATGGTATGAAGATATGAAAGGCACACGACGATTACATATACCACGCTAGCTTAGTGTCACGTGGTTACAGTGAATCTGCTTCAATGACCAATTAAAGCAGATGTCGAGTCCACTCATAGACCACCACTGTTTAGTAGAAAATTCCTTCAACATTGTCTTAACACTTCACTATTTTTCTTTTGTGGTGTTTTCAGTGAGAATTTTGTTATTATATATTTATTTTACTACTGTCTCAGCTTTGTGTCAACTGTGACAACATACGTGGAGCATTTAACTTACGGAATATTCAACAATAATCTGAAATATTATATATTCTGCAAGTCCATTTTTCTGGTGATAGATATGTTGATTTTAACAGTTCTGTTTTTATTTAGAAAGTGAAATCCCATGTTGAGGTTCCCAGCCTAACTTAATAGTGAAATGGAAACCATAAGTACTATTACATGTACAGAGTGTGCCAAAAATCCCATCTATTGAAATTGACATAATCTTTCCAGTTTTTGGAGCCGCAGCATTCTAAATACATGGCATGAAGCACAAATTACTTGAGAATTTAAAAACTGTAAACTTAATTTGCTTAAATAACTGAAGGAAACAATGCAAATGATTGGACACATATAACATATATAACTGTTAACATACCTTAATTCTAACATCTGCATTAATTACGGCATGTGATAGGTTGAAAAGAATGTTTGTCACAGATGACAGAATGCTGCCTTAGTGCAAACGATGATCAGTATGTAGTCTTTAAGCCAGAATGACCAGTGAAATACTGTCCAGCCACTGGTCAATGGCCTTGTTTAAGGATCTCAATTTTTCTTGCATTCATGCAGAATGAGGATGACAGCTATCTGATTGAATCTTGGTTCGTGGAGCCAGTTTTAACAGGTTTTCAATAACATCATTTGACATGTTTTTTATTTTGTGACACAAAAATTTTCGCATCATTTGCCGAGCATTCCAGCCCTTTTAGCCTGAACTTTTTATCAAATAAGTGTCTTCTACTGTTAAAGTTTCCATCCTTAGTTAAAAGTGGCTAGTTTTAGGCCATCTTGTATTTCTGCAGATTCAGATGCAGCTGACCAATTGCACATTTATAAATTATATTTATCTAGTTACTTACTTACTTATATTTTAATATTTTTTACATAGACTATTTAACCGTAGAAAATAAATTTAATGCACCTTGCATATCATACATTGTTATCATATCTTCATTTCCTATTTACTTCAGAAATTAAGCACAATATCGCCATGTTTGTGTGATATTGCTGTTTAACACCAACCAGACAATTCCACATATTACAAATTAGACTGGATTTTGGCACACTCTAGTCATAATGGAAGTAGCTGTAGTAAAAGATTTCTGTAAATATGTTGCATTATTGTGACTCCAGTTTATCTGACAAATACAACATTGTTTACATTGTATAATATATTATTTTGCAGTTTTATTTAATAAACTGCATATTTTCTGGTTACCAGCATGATCTGGAATTAATACCCTGCAACTGGAGGTTGATAATCAGTGTCTGTCGTGAGTTTCATATTTTATCATGAATTCAGATTTTTTATTGGATTCACTTAATTCTGAGTTTGATTGTATTATATTTTTTATAAAGTTACAGTAGACACCTTTTCCTTATTAGTACATAGTATTGGAATTGTAGCACATACACGACAAATGCAGCATTTCTGTCTGAAATAAGATTTATCTTTATCAGCAACTGGTAAAACCAATTGCAGTAATTGCTTCTGTTGCTGAGTACAACTTTTGTAGTGTGATTAATCGTGGTTGGAAATAATGCTTAGTTTCAGGTATCTTCATTTTTACAAACCTGGTATTTAAGTACACATCAATTATTTTGGTAGCCTCATGGCCGCCTTACAAATTCTGTCTTTAGAAGTATTTCCAGTGTGATATGATAGACTTGTACCTATTGATATGAATTTAGTGATTTATCGTTGTTGGCAATTTTTTTTAAACGTGTGGGCTGTTATTACACATATTTGTATATAATACGTTGCCGGAGCATTATTGCCACACAAAATCTATACAGTTAGTTACATATTCGGTATATTAAATTTTTTGCCAGTGCAGTTAGATAAGAACTTGCACTCAGGCTGGCAATGAACTGGTTCTCAGGTATGTGGATACTTGGGTACCCATTGTGATCGTAGCCTGAACTCTTGATATGGATATAGATTATGTGATTTTATCGTTGATGCATTATTTATTGATTGCTTGGATTTTGGCTATTTGCTGTTGATGCTTGAAGCCATGCTAATGTCCATGATATGTCTCAGAACCAGCCAGCATGAATTCCAGCTAAGTCTGTGAAGTATATGTGAGTGTTCAGCAGCTTTCTGTGAAATATTACAACTTTCCTGTAGAGATGCACAGTGTAATCCTTTTTATGCTTTAATCCTCTATATTTATTATAGTTCCATTCCCCATTGTTGTCAAAGCCATTCCCCTGTTACTGTGTTTATATTTACATTTAGTGAGTTTTGTTTAGTGTTGTTCACTAATAATACCAACAGATGCATGTCAGGAACGATTAAATTTGATAGCTTTTAGGTGATGACAGGTCCTTATAAAAGACATGCAGATATTAAAGTGGTTCTACGGTGAATCCAGCAGTTGAGTTTTCTTTTATTTTTCATCTCTGATTTGGCCCTTTTGACCGACTCTGTGTGCAAGTCATAAATAATAAATAATTTTGTTCACCGATAAAAGTCATTTTCAGTACTCATGCCTAAAAACTTACAGAATGTTGCTGCATGTTTCGGGTTATTGCTGTTTTTCTGACACTAATATTTCACAGTTCAGTGTAGTGACAGGTTTCAGCTGTGATTGAATATTTTGCTATTTCCTTGATAGAAATTTACTGCCGAGTCTACCAGTGAAAGAATATTGAAAATCAGCCAACACTTGGTAAAGTTAGAACCAGAAATATACATGTAGTGGCACAAATTTTTTCTGGACATGGTGTACATACAGAATGATAAAGGTAAAGGTTTGTGAAACCATTGTCACAATTTAACGATAAGTTATTATCAACAGTTGCTAATTGATAGATAAACTATTCATCTCGGAGCATAATGTGGTTTACGAAATAAAGTTGTCATATTGTATAATTTGCAAGTAAATGCATCAGTTTTGCGGTTTCTTTGCAAAGAATCATTGGTGAACTACAAGTAATTGATTATTGCTGTAGATACTGTAGTTATTCATATTTTTTACTAAAAGATAGCAACATTTTGTTAAGTAATTCCACTTGGTTAAGAATTTTAGTCTGAACAAACAGCTTTGTATCCCAAGAAATATGACCTTCAGCAGTGTTTCATTATTTGCATAGCCACTAGGAATTTCGAGGCAAGACATTTTGCTATAGAGATTTTGGCCTCAAAATTCCTAGTGGTTGTGGACTGGCAATGATGAAATATTGTTGGGTCTTTTTATTGTGACACCCTGTGGATGTAGAGACCAAAGATAACATGAATAGAGGTTGTGGAAAGACTGTCGGAATCGACAACTAAATAAAAGGGATACTGTGAATGGACCATTGTGAATGGACAAAATTATTGTAAAGATATTGAATAATAGACGCAAAGATACAGGAAGCAAATGGGTTAGTTTTTTTATCTAACCAATTTACCCGGGTTATTTTCAATGAAGGGTTACATTTTTTAGGTTGTTATGGACAACCAGTGGCGTAACTAGGGTTTTCTGCTGCCGAGGGGCAGAAGCAGTGAAGTGCACCCTCCACTCGTGCTCCTTCCGAAGGTAGTCACTTATCGGTCTAACGCTTAAGAGTCCGATTGTCGGTTAAATATGCCACCATGGTTGTGCATGCAATCTTATGATTGGGCCCATTCTATGGGGCCATAGTGGTCCCCTCTGTCACACGTTGTTGTCGTTGTCGTCGTCGTCGTTGTGGACAGGCGGCATGCGGTGGCTCGCAGTGGCGAATGGGCCCAACATTTTTTAAATGCTTCTTGTTTTTATTTAAATGCTATGCTAATCAGCCTCAAGCATTTCACAGTCTGCTTGAGTTTAGCTTTTTTCTGCAATTTGCAAAGTGACCACCAGTAACCATACCACTGGAGAAGGCTTTGAACCTCACCAAATGACTTCAAGGCTACTCGTATGATTTGTGCAAGACCAATAAGGAATTTTTGGGTACCACCCACAAATATGCCCAGAAAGCAGCCAGTACTAATATCTTGATGACAGTACTGTAAAAATGCGCCAAAATCTACAGATTTCAATGCTGTATTTCAAAAATTTTGTGGGGCAGTCTTCAGACCTCCATACTGGGAAGGGCGCTGCTATACTTGGAAGGGTCGCAGGCGCCCATTCACACACCCATACCCATAAATGCTTAGTGTAAAACCCCTGGCTGCAAAACTATATATTTTCAAGTAAACGTGGAAGACTCAAAAGCAAGAATTTAAGTAAGCAAGATGAGCGTATCTGTAGCCTATGGCAAAATAAGAAAAGTTTGTTGCAATAGGCTACTGTTAGCTCATTCACCAACTTTATTAAACTCACCTTTGTGGTCGTTACAATTGCGATAAAATATTTTTGGAGAGGCTGTTTTGCGCCCATAGCATGCTGAGGC
>Ga0209782_1000821_pt1 | contig 14714 bp, 7 predicted proteins | sample WorMetmaBAHAMAS1_FD_187390 | JGI IMG/M metagenome (GOLD analysis project Ga0209782, IMG submission 187390) | Marine gutless worms symbiont microbial communities from Max Planck institute for Marine Microbiology, Germany - Inanidrilus... | ecosystem: Host-associated > Annelida > Digestive system >...
GCATACTGTACTTAATAATATGACCTTATTGTGCACAAAATATTATCAAAATTGGTCGATGAGTGTTGAAGATATAGCAAACCAAAGCAGTGTCATTTTTTGAGCATGACTAAAAAGACCCATTTTCGGGGTTTATGATTCCCAAGGTAGTGCAGAGACATTAGTTAGAAGAGGTGGGATAACACATTACCATTTAATAGCATATTTATTCAGCAATATCTCTGCCAAAAGTTATCAAAATCGGTTGATGTGCATTGAAGTTATAGCGTGGAATGTCATTGTCGTTTTTTTTAGACACAGTGTAGTTGTCATTTATGGACAGAGTGCTATTACATGTAGTGAAGGAAAGAATTACTGTGTGTAATGTGCGGGAGCAGCATCAGCAACATCGTGATGAGATGTAGTAACTATTTGATGATAAATGCCATCTCGTGTGTAGGTATGCCTGGTTTCACTGGGTCATCTGGTGCACGTGGAGACACAGGATTCTCAGGAACTCCTGGCCAACCAGGTCCAAATGGATTTGCTGGAGGGTTGGGCTTGGCAGGTTTACCTGGGATGGATGGAGACACTGGCAGCCAAGGACTTAAAGGTGTAATGGGTTTCACTGGACCTGATGGTCGGAAAGGTGAAGCTGGCTTTCCTGGCCAGCTTGGAGCCACAGGACCTGCTGGCTTTCAAGGAGACAAGGGTGTCAAAGGACAGCGTGGAGAAAATGGAGCGCCAGGCCAAGAGGGAAATCCTGGACAGTCTGGCTTACCTGGAGTCCCTGGGTTGGTAGGAGCAAGAGGTCAGGTAGGTTTACCTGGACCCGGTGGTCTGCCAGGAGCCAGAGGTGCAGACGGAGCTCGGGGCGGCACTGGTCTCAAGGGAAACCGAGGATCACCAGGTGTCATTGGTCCACGTGGTAACATTGGCCCGCGTGGATCACCGGGTTTTGTCGGCTTGATTGGATTAGCAGGACAACCAGGTCCGACTGGTGCTACTGGGGAGTCCGGAGCACGTGGAAGTAATGGAGCACAGGGACCTTCAGGTCTCCAGGGAGATACCGGATTTACTGGCTCAACTGGCTTTGCAGGAATTATTGGTGCAACAGGTCCAAAAGGAAATGCCGGTATACAGGGCTTCACTGGACAAGTAGGAGTACAAGGTAACCTATGTGTTCAGTGCATCTAAAAACTTGAGCATGCTATTTAGTTTAAATAATGTATTTGGGCCCATTCCATGGGGCCATAGTGGTCCCATCTGTCACGCGTTGTCGTTGTCGTCGTCATTATCAAAAAGGATAATAATGACTGACTGAAAATGTAATGATCACAAAACAAGGGCTTATATAAAAGCCCTTGTTTTGTGATCATTACATTTTCAGTCAGTCATAATATAAGTACAATGCCAAACCATTCCACAGTTTAAGCTGACTTCTATATCAGCCTTTGAGTACACTACAGATATTTCATATCATATTATTAATCTTAACCAGCAATGCCAAAACTTCTGTCATAGATGAAAAATTTTGTTAATATCAGCGATGTTGCAAATAACTGTGGAAAATTTTTGTAATGAAATTTTAGGACATCTCTGGTAAACTGCAGTTTTCACAGAATTGTAAGTTACACCCTGTATATACATTGAAAACTCGTGTGCTGCAGTGCATAATGTCAAGCTGTTGGCTAGATAAACGTTGTATAGATCCATCTGAAACTAATGATAAGTGGCTGAATGCATGTGACAGGTGCAACTGGTGGAACTGGAGCGACAGGTTTCAAGGGTCAGATTGGACCTGAGGGACCTCTTGGACCAGCAGGGCAGATTGGTGCTCAGGGATCACAAGGGCCACCCGGTGATACTGGTCCTTCCGGCAATGCTGGCGCACCTGGACAGCGTGGTGAAAATGGTCTGCAGGGTTCACCGGGACCATCTGGTGAGAAAGGAAATGCTGGTCGTATGGGTGCAGAAGGTGCAGTGGGTGTAGGCGGCCAGCAGGGTGACCCTGGAGACACCGGAGCAACTGGTCCACGTGGACCCAGTGGCCCTCTTGGGGTACAGGGCAACACCGGACAACCAGGTCAGCAAGGTCTTGTCGGCTTCACCGGACTTCCTGGTATTACTGGGGTCACTGGTGCTACTGGCTGGACAGGTGGGCGTGGCATTACTGGTGAAACTGGCATGAAAGGTGAGACTGGCACTATTGGTCAGAAGGGACAACAAGGAGGAATGGGATTTCCTGGAATTGCTGGAAATAATGGAGCACCTGGGCCACAGGGTGATACTGGGCCAATTGGACCACAGGGTGCACCAGGGAATGTCGGCGCTCCAGGCGTCACTGGACCAGCTGGATCAATTGGTCAGTATCAAACACAGATGAGACTCTTGTCACTCAGTAAAAATATTATAACTTTTTTGGTCTGTGCACAAACAGCATGATTAGGCAAGTAAATAAGTAAGATTTCTTAATTATTATAGTAATACTATATAATTTCGTAATATTTCTGTACCCCAACAGAAATACGCATATAATTTAAAATATTAGAAACGATGTCAGAATATCTAGTTTTGAAACTATCAAGTTACCTAATTAATGCATCACCATGTGATTGCCACAGTGAGATCGTGCACCTTTGCAGCTACACAACTTGCAATGGTGTCTCCCATGACCTGCCTTGCTGACACTCATCTCAGCTCTAGTCATCACCAACGTCAACTACTACTGCTCAGTGCTCGTTGGTGTCTCTGATTTCCTCCTGGACAGACTTCAGTTGCTCCTCAATGCTGCTGCCAGACTTGTGTTCTCAGCAAGGCATTCTAAACATATCACACTCCTCTTCATTGTCTGCAGGTCCCAGAGCTAATACAGTTCCACCTTTGTTTCCTGACGCACCATTGATTCAATGGCACAGCTTGATCTTAGCTCACTGATAGCATCTGTTGGGTCTTACCATCACCCATGCTATGAATTGGCTATGATGACTCTGTCCTGCCCGTCAGACGATCAACCTTTAGCACCTGGGCATTTCCAGTTACCACTCCACGGAAGTGGAACAGTTTACTGTCAGTCGTCTGAGCCACACCATCACTCTTTTACCTTCTGATGACAACTGAAGATATTCTTTTACAGTTTGAGCTCTGTTGGCCACTGAACTTACTGTCCTGTCTCTCTCTGATGTATGTCTCAGTCTGTGTAAAATACTCCTTCCGCACCCACATGACAGTATTTTAGTAACAGCAGTAGTAGCTATGTGAGACATGCTACAGTTGTGTTTCATATTTTTGATGACAGGTCTCAAGGGACTGCTAGGAGCACCAGGCACACGAGGAGACACGGGACAGATTGGCTGGACTGGTGCAACTGGAGAAAGTGGTTTTCAAGGTCCGTCTGGCGATCTAGGACCGAATGGAGCTCAAGGAGACCGTGGAGACACTGGTGAATCAGGTCCTACTGGTCCAAGGGGCCCAGTAGGACTACCAGGTGGTCAGGGGCCACTAGGAGCACAAGGTCAACCTGGAGTAGCTGGACTAGCAGGACCTATAGGACCACAAGGACAGCAGGGCTTTGTTGGCCTGTCAGGACAAAATGGCGACCCGGGTGCTGCTGGCCCAAAAGGACGCATTGGTGACACTGGCCTTGCCGGTCAGCAGGGACCATTTGGTGCCACTGGACTGATTGGAAATTCTGGTCCAATGGGACCTCTTGGACAGCCTGGCCTTCCTGGAGGAACTGGTGATACAGGTATCTCGGGTGTGAAAGGTGATACTGGCGACACCGGGTTACCTGGCCCACCTGGCCCAGTTGGTTTCAGTGGAGCAACTGGAAGGCTTGGCCCAGCTGGAGCACCTGGTCCTGGCGGACCACTTGGAGACACTGGATCTGCTGGATCAGTTGGTCAGTTAGCTCTTGTCTGCATCTAATATTTGACACACATCTTCAGTCTTGACAAATGTGTTACTAAATTTAGCAGCAAGTTGACATGCTTTGTTTGTTTTTCTCTCTTAGTGTCAATGGAATGATTGTTATATGTTCATTTAGAAATTAATCAACCTTCATCAGTTCAAACTTTATTTACCTACTCCTTTAGTGGCTCCAAAAGTTAGTTTGGATTATAACTTTTGAAAAAAAAGACCTTGGACCTAGATAGTTGCAAATTGCTTCCTCTTTACACTTTTAGGTAATATATGAAGGTCAAGCACTGTTATTGAAGGTTATTGAAGGTCAAAGTTAGTGATCACAGGATTAAAATATTGCTAAAGTAGTCAACTGATGTTTTTCTGATACGGTAATTCAGGTGTTCCTGCCTTGGACTGATGAAGGCTGATTAATTTCTGAATGAATAAGTAACAGTCATTCTGTTAACACCGTTTACTCTGCTTATTTTCCAACCGCTCTGTTAGTCATAATTTCATTTGAGATGACAACTGATAATAACTACACTTTGAGTCAAAAAAACAGGACACTAGACTTAAGTCGCTAACTTCTGTAAAATGCTAACCGATTTTCAAAATTCTTGCACTGATGGATTCACTATTAAAGTTGCAATAAAGCTGTTATTAAATATCCCACCACATCTTATAGTCATAGCTACACTAAGTTGTGAAACATTAAGGTCTGAAATTAGTGACAGTTTGAAACATGTATTGCGATTAATGATAAACCACAAGGTGGTGTAGCTGCTCATTTAAGGTGTGGTGGGTTATTTAGCTTTCACTTCACTAAGTATTTATCTCTAAATTTGGTAGTTAATTTTTTTTAAATCGGTGAATATTTGGCAAAATTACATGCAGAAAGGTTGATTGTCTCATGTGCCCTGTTTGCCTTGCAGTGTCCTGCTTAAAGATAAAGAACTGGCCAGAAAACTTACCGATGACACACATAAAATGTCTCTACTCTTGTTATGTTACTATGCAGATTATTTTTAATTTCAGTATCAACAAATATCAAACTAACAATTTTTTGGTGGCAGAGACTTACACCACAGTTTGCTGCACTCAGTTCTTAAGCACGCAATTATTTGAACATGGAGATTTCACAAGGTAGTGTAGCTAAACATTGAAGGTGCAGTGGAATGTTTAATAGTGACTATTGCAAATTTACCAGTGAGTCTGCCAGTGCAAGAATTTTGAAAATCGGTCAGCATTTGGCGAAATTTCCGGCAAAAGTGTAGTGTCCTGGTTTTTTGACTCACATTATAGGACTGTGTGGCAAAACTTATCATGTAGTCAGCCCAGCCTAGCATATAGCCGGACTGGTCTAGCAGTATCATCTTCTAGCAAATAGTAGTGAAAAAAAGAGTACTAATCAAAGCCTGCTGTACACATTCTGGCCTCATGAACTCCAGAGTTATTGAATCGAATCTATCAAATTTCTACAAAATGTAGAGGAATCATTGTCTTTTAATGTTCTCGCATTGTCATTGCTGCCTACCAATTCGTTTTTGAATGCCAGTATAATGAATGAAAGTGGGGTGTGCAAACTCTGCCGATTTGGCTCCAAAATTGGTTGCAATAACAACATCCCTTGAGCAATCGGAAAAAGAAAGTCAGGTTGTTCATCTGCATCCATATGTATATTAATCTGAAAATTTGATGAAGATTGTTCTGGTAAATGGTGAGATAATAGTCTCCGTGGACCTTCAATAATAAAAAAGAAAGAAAAGGGAAAAAAACAGTGGCAGAATGTATAGCCCACTTGGCTGGAAGGCAGTATTGGCTAGATAATAATTCAGTATTCATATAATGCATTATAGTCCAGACTCGTGATACAGAATCACAAAAATAATGGTGTGTAGTTAGAAGTTACTGATGTGTGTGTCTGTGTGTGTGTGCATTTGCTATGTAAACAGGTGAAGCTGGACCAATTGGTCCAGAAGGATTCACTGGATCAGTTGGTCCGCCGGGTCCAATCGGGCCACGCGGTGGTCCTGGAGCAACTGGAGAGGTTGGTTTCACTGGTCAGCGAGGCAGCAAGGGTGATCGTGGAGCTCCTGGTCAGAATGGTGGTCAAGGTAGCACTGGTTTTACTGGGTTGATAGGTGACACAGGAACAACCGGCGCACAAGGAGACACAGGTGCTACCGGACCTCGAGGGATCTCGGGAGCTGTTGGTGACACTGGAGATCAAGGTCTTGAAGGCATTAATGGCGGTGTCGGTGCCACAGGACCAAAAGGCATTCAGGGTCCTAAAGGTGTGCTTGGTCCAATTGGTGACACAGGCGTGGTAGGACCGAAAGGTGACCGCGGTGACACAGGTTTCATAGGAAACACGGGTCCGAGGGGACCAATGGGTATTGCTGGATCAGGTGGCAATCAGGGCACTGGATTTCCAGGGCCTTCCGGGGAGATGGGGCCAGCAGGCGATCCAGGCCCACCTGGACCCACCGGTCAGTGCTCATTTCATTATTTCTGCAATTTACATTCATCTAGTTGACATTACTGAGCATCCTAGCAGTTTTATGTATTCGCTGAGATTTTGTTACTGGAACTGAACAGAAATAATTCTAAAATACCATTACTGTAGTGGTACGGTAGTGTTGTCTTTTTCTACAGTATAATTCTAAATGTTGTCACTCTGCTAATAAGTAAGTCAGCATCAGTGAAGAGTCTCTGAATAATGTTGATTTTTCTACGGTGCTTTATTCCTAGATAGATAGCTACTTTACTGACCATGTCCACCAACACAAGAAGCTCTGCTATTGCAGAGGGACCGCACGAGGAACTTGTCAAATCCTGCAACTACAAAACATCTCACTTGAAAACTAGAGTCCCAGACCTGTCGTGTGGAATTATTTGCGTGATTCTACATTTATCCGTTTTGATACAATACAAAATGTGACAGACACACACAGACAGATGGACAGACACATGACGACGGCATATACCGCACTTAGCATAGCGTCGCGCGGAGAAAATCGACCATATTGCACGGCCCACCAATTAGGCCTATAATTACCACAGCAGGCAACGAGCGACGGTCGATAACAAAATGCTATGCAGAGTAAGAAACGTACGGTTATTATCACATAGGCCTATTTGAACGATAATGCTCAAACTCCACTTAATCGATTCACGGTCTACATGTTATACAGCCATCTGTGCAACAAATACAGTGAAAATCGAACCGATGGAGCTTATGCCTTAGTTTATCGCACCTATAGCGTCGACCATCGAAGGTGAGACAAAAATGTAGACGGTCTTATTGATCCCAGCTAGCAGTGTGGGGTGGTGAAATTTTTTCTGTCCACAGTTGTGCAGACAAAAATTAGTCACGTGAGCAAAACCACGCCCCTTTTAGGGGTGATTTGTCATCGTTTTGGCAAGACTTAATATAGTCTCCCTTTGTAAAAAAAATTTGAGAGCTCTAGCTTCAGCCATTCCTGAGATATGGATGGGGCACCCAAAATTAAACGTTTCTCATGACGTAACCACTCACCTTTCAGGGACGGTTTGTCGTCCGTTTGCTGGGACTAGCTATGATCAACCTGTACACGAAATATGAAGTCTCCATGTTAACTCACTACGAAGGTATGAAAGACGATGAAAAATGCAAAAATTGACATGGTTTAGGGGGTTAGGGGTCACCCTTGGTCATCGGAAACATCGCCATTTGATAGAGCGCATATGACTTCCTATTCGACTTTAATAGAAACTATGCGTCTATCTTGTACCGTTTTCGAGTTATATCGCGTTTTTCGTCGAAAGTGGCGAATTTTAACCCACCCCACCTGCATTTGTCGCCCCCATAGGGGGTGGTCCCGTTCAAATTTCGCCATGATCTTTGGCATCAGAAAACTAGAGTCATGGGGCTATCGTGCGGCATTGTTTGCGTGATCCTTCGTTTAGCCGTTTTGATTCAATACCGGAGTGTGACAGACAGTCAGACAAACACACAGACAGACAGACAGACACATGACGACGGCATATACCGTGCTTAGCATAGCTCCGCGCGGTAAAAACTGTTAGACACAGACTCTGGTTAATGTTAATTCAAAATATGCATGAACTTCTAGTTCGAAGTTTGGCTAACTTGAGCTAAATTTTTGTTGAGAAATTTTACTATCCTGGAGAATTTTATTGTCTAAAATTTTAATTGTGTAATTGTGTAATGTGTTTGTATCATTGGCAGAATTGGCGGGTGCATTGCATTTGACAGAATTTATTACTGACTAGAGATAAACTTCTTTACACTAGGCACATTCAGTGACAGAAGACAGATTTTCAAGTAGTCAATGTTTATGGGCTGATTTTCCTGCATATGCAACAGTTTAGCTGCAGAGTTTTAGTGAGGTGGAAAAACCCTTCAGGATGACTGAGCTCTGGTATGAGGATGTCTGGCTGAAACTATCAATGACAACAACTTCCAGTTTGTAGAAAATATTTGTTATGGATAATCATGGAATCAGCTGTCAGTGTAGTCCTCAGCAATCACTCCATCAGGGTATCATGCATAAGCATTTCACTGCGCTGTGTGAACAATGGCTACATGACTAGAAAATGAAAGATTGTTGACATACAGCATTGATGGAACAACTGAAGTTTGTTTGATAAACATGGTGACTGTGGTAATTGTTCATTGATCTGCCAGTTTTATAAGTAGGTATTGTTTAATATGTATTGTATTTTTGAACAATTCATAATTACTAATTACCACAGGTGTTATTGTCATGAGTGTACACTTGATACTTGTTTGGACAATTGTCATTCATTACAATGTGAACTGTGTTGCAGGCCCAGCTGGAGCGCCTGGACCGCAAGGACCTAAAGGAGATACTGGTTCTCAGGGACCTCCTGGACCACCTGGACCACTCGGACCTTCTGGACCACCTGGTGCTACTGGCATCTCAGGCCAACGTGGATTTACGGGTGATACAGGATCACAAGGTATTCAAGGCGAGATTGGACCAAAGGGACTGCCTGGTGAGACTGGTTCACCTGGTCCACTTGGCCCGTCTGGTCCACCGGGGCCTGTTGGTTCTTCTGGTAATGCTGGATCAAAGGGAAGAATTGGAGACATTGGTGGTCAAGGACCTCGTGGGCCACCAGGAGCTGTTGGTGCAACTGGTCCTGTAGGTGTGAGTGGAGATACTGGCCCTGTAGGTGCACCAGGTTTCACAGGTGGGACCGGTGGTACGGGTCCAAATGGTCGGATTGGACCAGCAGGTCCGCGGGGAGATGTTGGACCACCAGGACCACAAGGTCTACAAGGTTTCACAGGTAACACAGGACCTGAGGGACCTATTGGTCCTTTGGGTCAGAGAGGTAATATCGGTGACCCAGGTGATACTGGTCCAGTTGGTCCTGCAGGACGTATTGGTCCTGTAGGTGTACAAGGTCCTCTAGGTGTGCCTGGTCCTAAGGGAGATACAGGATACACTGGAGCAGCTGGGCCACTGGGACAGCAGGGCCCACGAGGACCACCTGGTGAAAGAGGCCCTATTGGTCCACAAGGTGCAGTCGGTCCTCAAGGCCCTCAAGGTTCGCAGGGACCTAAAGGACCGCCAGGAGGACGTGGTTTTACTGGCCCAATAGGTCCACAAGGTCCGACAGGACCTTCAGGCTCAGTAGGACCACTTGGCCAACCAGGCGACACTGGTGCTACAGGCAGCACTGGACCGAAGGGACAGCAAGGACAGCAAGGACCTCCTGGAGGTCGCGGTGATACCGGAGACGCAGGTCCAGCTGGATCGCGAGGAAGTCCTGGACCACTTGGTCAAGGAGGTGCTCTTGGTCCTCCCGGTGCCCAGGGTGGAATTGGAAATACAGGACCGCAAGGATCTCGAGGACCAGTTGGATTGCCAGGACCTCAAGGAGCATCTGGACAAGCAGGTATACATCAGTGTGCTTATTAACACATAGTTCTGCCTTTGTCAGTTCATGTTCAGTGCATATACACTGTTAAGGGCATCCAGCTTCTGAAAAACTATTGCCAATGCTGCCATTTTCCCCCTAGAGTTTTATCTGGAATTTATGCTAAAACTTCCCAGTTTACAACCAAGTGTACAAGCGACAGAATCATAGCTCTAAAACAGCAAAAATCAAAATAATCGCTCAATTATAAAAACAAAACACATGCACTGTAACATTTAAATCCGTCAGTCAGCAGATATAAATGTAAAACCCAGCGCATGTGTTTTGTGATTATAACTGAGCGATTATTTTGACATCTCTCCCAAAATTGACCAAAATCAGTTGATGTGGGTTGAAGTTATAGTGTGCATCATCAGTGTTATTTTTTAGATACAGTGTAGATGACCGATATATTGATCTTTAAAGGTTTGTTTTCAAGCTCAAATACACTGTGTCTCAAAACAATGACACTGATATTGCACACTATAACTTAAACACACATCAACTGATTTTGGTAATTTTTGACAGAGATATTGCTAAGTGAGTACGCTATCGAATGATTATTTGTTATCCCACCTCTCCTAACTAATGTCTCTGCACTACCTGGGGAAACATAAACCCCGGAAATTGGGTCTTTTCAGTCATGCTGCATACTGTGTCTGCTTTCCCTTGCTTTATCTTTGACACTTATCAACCAATTTTATAATTCTTTGTAGACAGTAAGGTTCTAGTATTATGAGTACAATATGTAAATATTATTTCTCGCCTGGTTATTGTTCGGAAGCACCAGTTTGTCAACTAGGTCAATGTTGTCAGCTGTGCAGGTGTTGCATCATCTGCTGCTGCCGGAACAACGGCTGACTTACTCAGTAACTTGTAGCTTTTGCAACAACTGGTAGAGAAGGCCTACGTTCCAACTTATGCTGGGAAACTCTTTGACTAAATGGTTACTATTGTAGCCTTTTAAATTGAACAAGTAATTAATGAGAATCTTATCTTCTTCAGTAAACGGCATGCTTACAAACAACCAGTGACATCAAAACGCATCATTTTTGCCTCTGTAATCTGGCAGCAAATTGAGGAAATAATAGCAATCAGACATGAGAAATTAAATAGGTTTATGATAGCTAAAACTCCATTGCTATTTCCTGCCAACAATTATTAAAATTGGTTGATGAGTGTTGTAGATATAGCAAGCCAAAGCACTGTCGTTTTCGGTATACAGTATGACTGAAGAGCCCTAATTTTTGGGGTTCATGTTTCGCCAGGTAGTGCAGAGACATTAGTTAGGAAAGGTGGAATAACAAATCGTAGTTCGCTAGTAAACTCCCTCAGTAACATTTGTATTTGTACTAAAAATTACCAAAATCCGTTCATGAGTGTTAAAGTTATAGTGTGCTACATAAGTGTTGTTTTTTTGAGACAGTGTATATGCAAAAATAGTGGCCCTGTTATCACAGATTACAGATTTTTAAAATGTTGTAGTTCAGGAGAATGATAAGAGTGATCGTTTTCATCTGCAGACAAAATTTTGACCAAGTATCTCAAATGGTTCCTTAGATATAGAATTTCAACAAAAATTGAAGATGGTGGCTGCCACCATTACTCAGTTTGCAAGCATGGACTGTGTACGCATGGTTGTGTCATAATGGCTAAACATATTGTTGAATGTTTTTACACTTACTGACCATATTCTGTTTATTTCATCTTTACTGTTAAACCACGACGTAGCCTGTAAATGTACACTGAGTAAATAAAAGTCATTACTTAAGAGAACATTGACTACAGCGAATTGTGACGTGTGCATCTTAGGTCCAGTTGGACCACAAGGTAACCGAGGACCTCCGGGCAACTTTGGACCACCAGGACCTGCTGGAGACACTGGACTGCCAGGACCACAAGGAAATACTGGATTTGCAGGTCCTCTGGGACCTGCCGGTCCACCAGGTCCACTTGGACCTATCGGAAACACCGGATATGGCGGCGAACGTGGACTTCCAGGTCCTCCAGGACCATCTGGACCATTGGGACCACAAGGACCTCAAGGACCAATTGGGCAGCAAGGACAGTTTGGGCCTCGAGGACCACCAGGTAGAGTACTGTGTTAGATACTCGAGGGTATTGTGATGTTCTGATGACCCACCAGTGTGTGTGTGGGGGGCTCGAGCTAGGCAAGGAGATGGCAGGCAGTAGGTGACATCTGTGGAGGGGGCTGTCATCATCATTTATTGAGTATAGTGAGATATTGTTAATATTTTCATAAATATTTTCCTGCAGAAACAAGTAAAAGTGCTCACATTGTGTTGTACACATCACATTTCATTACGATGACAGCAGAAATTCAGGAAAGTGAATGAATTAAGGATGTTCATTGTGTTGTGGTTACATTATTCAGATTGACAAGATCCTGGGAAGAAGTGTCATTAAAATGTAATCTTGCCGACACTGTGACATATGGGAATTACACACTGTCTTACTGATGAATTTTGCATTACATTCTCATAACAGTGTTAGGCTGCCTTTTTGCAATAAGCCACCATCTCGCCTGCATCCTCTGCTGCCATGGCCCACCTTTCAAGTCAGTTCAGTATAACATCACACAGTCCTTCAGAGAACACCATGTAATACTATGACTGGCATGTTGTATACACATGCCATTGTATGGCCCTATAGCTGTGTATAATGTAGAGGGTGTTTCAGAAAATACACAAAGTTTAAAGCAGTCGTGAGTCTCGAGTCACAAAAATGTTCACTGATCACCTGTATGTAAACATGGAAGTTTTAACTGCTGAAAGTCAGAAACTCGTGGATATAGACCACATGAAAACAAGTCTTGAACAGCTGCTGGGAAATGATTGTTGTTGGGTCATCTATTTCATGGTGGACATGATTACTACTGTTTCCATTAATTTTGGGACATTTGTAAAGTGTAGTATAAGCTCTTTTTCTATAATAATAATAATAATAATAATGAAAATAATAATAATGATAGTTTACCAGCCTATTACTGCACTGACTGAATGATCGTACCCATCTTTGTATTTCTTTAATTCGTAAACTCCCTCGGGGTCATATTTACTGAGGGTTTAAAAATATAATAATAATAAAGTGTGAGGTCATCTCAAAGACAGGTGCTGTGAATCATGACACAACCCAAGGCTTTCAGCAGGAAACAACTGATACAGCCATGCTGCTAGGAGCCCACTCAGCACTGGTTCAGCACTGACAGAATGCCTTGCCTCTCACTGCACTGACCTGAGCAGAGCAATAGAGTTGCTGAAGCTCATATCAGCCCATGATGCTCTGGTGCTGCTAAAGAACTCCCTCAGTGCTTCTAAGCTGCTTCACACCCTGCGCGCTGCATGTTGTGTTGATCACCATCTGCTAAAGGAATTTGATACTCAGCTGAGGTCTGGATTTTCAACCATATGCAACGTATCATTGACGGATGACCAGTGGCTGCAAGCCAGCTTACTGGTGTGCAATGGTGGACTTGGATTAAGACATGTGTCGTCACTTGCATCGTCTGCCTTTTTGGCTTCCACTGCGGGCACACGCTGACTCCAGGATCTCATTCTGCACCGGATAAACTCAGCCAACGACGACTTCTGTGACTCCTGTCTGATGACCCGCATCAACAGTGGTACACAATTGCCCGACGACTCGGACACCCACAAACAGAGGATGTGGGACAAGGCAGTTGTTGATGCAGAATACACGCAGCTCATGAGCAAGTACAAGGAGCCGTGTCACAGAGCCAGACTCCTGGCAGCAGCAGCACCTCACAGCAGCGATTGGCTTCATACAGTCCCAATCAGTGCATGTGGTGACTCCACGTCCGTGAGACCTGTTTCTTCTTTCAGTGCCTTTCAGTTCTTATTCAGTGCTTCAATTCTGTTCTGACTCTGGAATGTTTCATTTCCACTGATGAAGATCCGGACCTCTAGCCACCTGTGATATTTGATTTTAGCCTTTGTTTTTAACCCCAGGCATGTTTACTACCTAGGGTAAAAAAATAATCATCATTGTCGTCATAATCATAATAATCACAATAATCATAATAATCATAACCATAATAACAACAACAAGCTGCCACGCAGAACAGCACTAATAACCGGTATACAAGCAACGAAACATTACAACACAGATTAGCATGGGCCACAACTTTACCTTGAAAATGCTGATGCTGCTGATGTTTTTGAGTACTTTAGTTATCAGCTGCTAAACAAAAATAACTAAAAAGCAGTTATGTACACTTCATCATTCCTATATTACCAGTTTGTATAAATACACTAAACATTCATATGCGTGAGTTTTTGGCTTTAGCTTTCAGAGTCGCCACATCTTTAAAAATTGGTCAGTCATTTAGCTTTTACCAATAAGTAAAGTTTTTATTTAGCCCGCTTGGCAAACTTGCCGACTGGGATATATATTTTGCTTGTGTTAATTTCTTTCTCTCTTTTTAATGATTGCTCGGAGACAAATTATCTCAGGATCTGCTGGACTGATTTTCACAATCTTTGCACCAAATGATAGGTATTTGTTTGTAGATTACCGATCTAGACCCCTTTTTTGATTCCTCAACGGACGTTGCCATGGCAACCAGTTAATGTAAAAAATTGGCATATTTCGCTGACCAATCTAATTTATCGTGCTGCCATTCTGAAACGGATTATAATATCGCAATTCCAATTGTAAAAGATTAGATAGAATGAATTTCTCAATTTTGTGTACAATTTTGGTGACATTTGGTCGAGAAACCCCAGAGTTTATGCTGTTAACAATAGCACCTTTTGCGGCGATACGGCAAAAATCGGCATATCACGCCAAATATCTCAGAATGTCCTGCACCTATCTTGACCTACTTTATAGATTTAGTA
>Ga0209782_1000822_pt1 | contig 14713 bp, 16 predicted proteins | sample WorMetmaBAHAMAS1_FD_187390 | JGI IMG/M metagenome (GOLD analysis project Ga0209782, IMG submission 187390) | Marine gutless worms symbiont microbial communities from Max Planck institute for Marine Microbiology, Germany - Inanidrilus... | ecosystem: Host-associated > Annelida > Digestive system...
CATTTATACACAGCGACGCTGCCGTCTTTGTATAGACACATATTGCCTTTGATATACAATAACTCGTAACATGCGGCAATGTCGAAGCAATCCCACACTATGGTTATAAATGCTGGAATTGCCGGCAGCTGTGCCTTGCACATTCGTGGCCAGGCACACTTTCTGACTGCAGTAATTCCTATTGTACATGAGTATGGAAGTCGCCAATAAATAGAACAATTGCACTGTCATAACAGTGCAGCCACTGAGCAACGCACATGTTGCCGGTTGGTATCTCGTAAGAGGCAAACAGCGAAAGACCGACCCATAACAACTCGCCTGATGCGTGGAGCTTCATAAACAAGTCTTGAAATCACAATAACGACGAGATCCAGAACAGAAGAACAGATCAAATGGTTTGAACCAAACTGTCACAATGTGCTACGACTTTGTCCAGCAGGAGGAAGAAACGAGTCATTTTGCAATTGTGCAATAAATAAAAGCACCGAAAATTCATATGGCATGCACATCAACCTAGTACATCGCAAGTCTTTCCTTAAGCACGATGTTATCTACAGATGATACTTTCTAATATGCTTTCACTGTGACAGTACACTGAGCTTCAGTGCATACAACAGCATTACTAATACTGGTTTTAAAATTAGAACATTTTGAGCTAAGATGTTTATTTTGCATTTTTTTAAGAGCCAGGAGAGATTACATTACAATAAGCCCATGGATAACCCTATTTGTAATAAACTCCATCTAGCTGGGCTAAATATAGTGGCTGTTAAACAAAACAAAACAAATGTTTGCCATCAGCCAGATAATGCAAAAAACATTACAAAGTAACAAACATGTCTTAATACTATTGTTACTGTTATAAAGTACAAGCTGATTTGTCTTACCTTTCAAAATTTTATTTTACTCGACTGTCATGCACATACATTCACAGTATCTTTAACAGGGCTCTTTAAAATGTACTTTGTTATAATGCTGAGAAATAGTAACTTCTTAAACATATTGTGGTTCATGTATTTCATTTACAATGCCACAAATGTACTGGAGCGACTTTGACAGCTGAGATATATGGGTTGCATGCAAATGCACTGCAGTCTGGTAATCTAAACTACAAATTGATCAGTCAAAATTCACAAGTCATTTCAACAAACTATTAACTGGCTGACAGTGTTGTAGTCCCAGTTGGTGTGGTTATTTTGACAGATTTTGTTACATGTAATATGACAGTTCATGGCATGAATATTACGCATAAATATATTATGGGCTATCACAGTCATATTAGTAGCCTTATTACATACATGTATTTCTTGTTCTGTCATCAACTTAGTTTTTATACTAATGGCATTGGTTCCCCACATTTACAATGGTAAAAAAGCCTCAAGGCCTTAAATATAATAGAATATTTTCAGATATTACTATGATACTACCAAAATCTTATAACATGCTTATCACTAAAATGCTAAAACCAACCACTTGTATAAAATAGTATTAAAATTAATTAAGTTCATTATGGCCACTGCAGAGAACATGGTTAAATTAGCTCTAAGCCCCAAACTCACTGTTGGACCTAGTTATATAGACTGTGTCGGTAAACAGACACCACAAGTAACTCCATACAAGTAGCACATCAGCGAGCATCAACACGATCAGGTAAACATTGACTAAATACCAACAATTCATTTCCATTGTCCAATGATCGCCAGCAGTACACAACACAGTAACACAGTACACGTATAAACTTGTGTGATCATACAGCATTTCTCGGTCCATAGTATCTACACAGACTTCATGATGACTTCATGGCAATTCATGAAAAAAAACAAGTAAGTAAAACATTTGCAGCCAGTGAAAGCTGGCCTTGTTGCACAGCCTGCCTAATGGAAGCCCTTTAGGTGCTGATAATCACGGATAAAACTTCCCACCTTTAACAAAATATTTTCACCTGCTCAATTTTGAGTATATCCAAAACGAAAAATAAATGTCAAACAAAACAGGAGATGTACAAAGAATAACTACTGAGTTTTCAGTTAAGGATACACAGCTGCATGTGTTTTGAGTATACAACCAACGGCTCTTGTAGAAATCAGAATACTATAATCATTAATCAATAGCAGTTCAGCCGAAAATATACAAAATACTCGCATTCTATTTCAATATACTGCACACTTAATAAGCAACAGATGACAAAAATTCACTTTAGCAGCAACAAATCAGACGAGATTGTGTATGCAGCTCATCTCTATGTCATGTCCGACACGACATTGTGACAATATATGTTGAAAAGAAGCCCAACATCATCAAACGATGATTGGCGGCGGATGTTGGCCAGCCCACATCATGTGCTGCTGTTGCTGAGCCCACATCATGCGCATCTGACCTTGCGACATCATAATCGGTCGACCCGTCTCATCAACCATCGGTTCCATCATTCCGCCGACTTGTCCCGAACCGCTCACAGTGCATGGTGTTGGAGCTCACGGAGGATAATTAAATACCTCAGGCAGCCAAAGTTTGACTAATATCATCACACAAATATCATCATCATAACCAATTGTATAAATCTGGCAGCAACGATACTTGGCCATTATCAGTACTTGTCTACCAATATGTACGAATATATCTCCGGCAAACGTAGACCAGTTTGCAGTCACATAATAAATAAAATTTAAAGCTCGCATACAAACAGAATATCAGCACTATAATGAGTGCAGGTACATCTGATGTTGCCTGCACGCGGTCCATGCAGATGATAAATATACTGGCAAAACAGTTCAGCGATGGCATATTTCACAATGCGCCTTGTCCATCACCAAACCGCGATAAAGTGTCATGTGGACCTGGATATCGTACTACGTCAGTTGCGGTAACTGAGGGTGTTCCAAAGTCTGCACTGGGAGGCTTAAAACGCATTCGTGGATCGGGTGCAAACTGGGCCTGATCACCGCCGACCGATGAGACGGGACGCGGCGCGGAATGTGCTAATACTGTGTCAGTATAGTGTGGCGGCGGCGCTCGCCGGCCGATCGAACGCTGTGCCACGGGTGACGGGTCGATCATCATCGTCGGCTGCTGCAGAGACGATGACTGGCCTCGAAGCTGAGCGTGTCGCTGCGACATCTGCATCATCTGTTGATGTTGCAGCTGCATGGCATTCTGGCTCGCTCCTGCCTGCATCGGTGTCATTGGACCACGCACACCATCTCCACTGGGATAAGCGGCAGGCAGAGATGCTGACCCACTGACAGCGGCCAAGTTCATTCTCATTCGCTGTGACTGCGGCGGAATACCAGACGGCGCGTATGTTGCCGCACGGTGGCTCATCATCATCTGTGACGGAAATCGACCGTAGTCAGGCGGCGGATGTTGGCCAGCCCGCATCATGTGCTGCTGTTGCTGAGCCCACATCATGCGCATCTGACCTTGCGACATCATAATCGGTCGACCTGTCTCATCAACCATCGGTTCCATCATTCCGCCGACTGGTCCCGAACCGCTAACAGACCCCGGCACTGGTCCCGCTACCATCATACCATGAGCCGTCTGACCAGGCATTGTCATTGACCCATGCACTGGACCGTTAACTGATGAACCGGATGCTGCAGGTCCAGCTGTTCCTCCCATACCCGAAGACACCTGACTACCAACAGTGGGACCCATTGGCATATTCATGTGAGGCATGCCAGCAGGACCCATTGGTGATCGCATCTGGCCCATCACACTGCCGCCAGACATCATCTGGGAATTGAGTGACGACGTGCTCAGCTGCTGTGACAATTGTCCCTGCAACATGGCATTCCAACAATCATCTCTTCATCAAGGACACAGCCAATACATAGCAAGCACCACGGATCTACTATTTTAGCAATGTAACTCTTGAAACCGGCATCTTGCAACAGCGGGATGTCTCTACAATGAAAATCCGCATAATCTCGCATCCCACTGTTCCTTTACACCGACATGAACAACAGAAAATAGAAACCAGATATCGAGGTCACACGGTCCAGTACACGGTTAATATGGTTAAGGAGATCAAATGAGGCACTGCAGTATAGGTGGAATTTCTGCTCTTAAGGTGATTTTCATCAAACACTAGAGCGTGTATTAGTCAGATAATGCCACCATAACCACCCATATGCCAATCATACAAATTAATTCCTGTTTTACATTGCAGACTTTAAAATATGCCACGTCATTCCTGTCACCAATCACATGAAAAAAATAGCACCAACCCCCAACCAGGAAAATTGCCCAATCATTCACCATCATCCACCGGAGGGAAGGGACATTACTCCCTTTATGCCAGCTTTCCATAAATGCCAGCATCATTGGCACCAATATCTTTACGTGATCATTTAATACAAAACTTTTACATAGCATCCTTAAATATAATTACTTCATTAAATTTAACAAGTAACTGTGTGTTCCTTGAGTGCACTGGACTGCTTACTAAAATCTGTGTGCTTCAACTTTTGCTTTAAAACAGAACAAAAAATTCTTGCAGAAAATAATGAGATTAATGACATATTTCATCTTGATCAATTCACAGTGTTATTTCCTCCATATGCAATTTAAACTGTGCTATTCATATACAACTTACTTTCAACCACTGAAACTGTAAATACACATTAAAAAGACTAAACTCACCTGTTTAATTGCAGTAGCCATCACATCGGGATTTGTTTTCAAAATGTTCTGCACTTCCTGCTGCTGATGAGGCGACTGAGGCAGGCTTAGCGTCTCTAACAACCTTTGCATTTTCATGCCAGTTTGCATAGAAGGCTGTTGCATCATCTGCTGCGATGGCTGCATGTGAGGAACAACTTCATTGCCCATCACCATTCTCTTCTGGTACATCATATCTTCGGGCAATGGCTGTGAACCGGGCTGGCCAGGTCCATATGGACCCTGGGGCGTCCAGCATGCACCAGGACCATCCATACCAGGCATCAGCCGAGACATCGGTGGCTGCCTCATCATCACGCTGTTTGCTTGTCGCTGGGCTGCAGCCGCATGCTGTGCCTGCTGTGCAGCATGCTGTGCACTGGAAGGCGGCGACTTGCCGGACATATGCTGGCCCTTATCGGCATGCTGTTCAACTGGCGGCTGTGGCGTCGAGTCACGCTCGTCGCCGGCACTTGCCAGGAACACGCTGCGCTGCATGTTGGCGACACGTCGGCGCACAAGCTGCTGCTGCTGGAACAACTGCTCGCGCCGCCGTCGTTCCTGGTTTTCGCGGATCTTTGGACAGAATGGTACCGGACAGCGGGCCTCCGTACACGATCGAGCGTGCTGGCAGCACAGCAGTGCCATCTGCCGGCACGTCTGGCATCCTTTCTGCTTACGATCGCAACTACGCATGTGAGTGACAAGTCCCTGCATGCGCAGGCAGCCTGGCCGCATACAGTTGGCATTGCGACAGTGGCATGTATGTGCCAGCAGCTGGGCGTAACTCTGCCGACGCGCTTCCGCCACTTTCATGTCACCTTCGGCTGAATCCGACCCAGCTGGCTGCGGAGCAGAACCATCATCCAGATCAAGCCCGAGCTTGACCATCCGATGAGGATGATCGGCAGTTTTATAGCATGCAACACACAGATCGAAATCCTGCACACAACAATTACACGAATTCTTTAAAATAACATCTTACTAGCTGGCATACTACTCTCTAAACATCAGAAAGAGTAACAAAAATTTTAAATTTTGAACATTCACAAAGAACCCAGTACAACTAATGATACAGTTCACAAAAATGTAAACATCGGACCTTATAACAGAGTTGTAGATCTCACATTTTTTGCACTGACTGTAAAACAGACTATGTTATGTGTACAATTTGTTCACCACTTGGCTGTAAACTAACTCTAATGACCTCATGTAAACTTACAAACAACAGTTAACATACAGGGCGAGCCAATAAAAACCATAGCCTTAATTTGACTTTTCTTCAAACAATAACAAAACTGACCGTTTCATGTCAAAAAGCATTCGAGCCTGTAAATCACAATGCAATATTTTGCATTACGTAAATTCACTGTGGGTGAAATATAATGACTTACATCACAAGTGGTGCAGTGGTATCGAGTCTCAACGCTGGCTTTGCATGCATTGCAGACGTAAGCAAAGCTGTCACGGGCTTGACTGTGCAGTTCATGCAGCATGCCTGCCGTCGAGTATTTAGAACGACGCAGCGATGAAAATTCATAATGTTTGTCACGTGCCATCGTCAAGAACGCATCGCGACCGTCCATCAGGTCACAATTTATTAACGGATCTGGATCTTTAATCTCTGGAAGGTCACTTGCAGTGCCAGTGTTCGATTGAAGTCGAATGACAAAGAAACCCTTGAAAACAAACACACATGCACCACACCATTTTAACCATCATCTTTCATGCTCACGTTAACATTTCACGTGTTCACGTTAACTGGTTGCCTCTTAAAAGCTTTACTAGCGGAAGGCCATTCTTGATATCCAAACAACGATGTCAAACTGTCATTGCACCGAAACAAGAAGTTCGTAAAGTCACTTCTTAGTGGATATAGGCACAAAATTCCAGGCTGAATCCTAGCTACATCAGTTTATACTTGTATTATTAACATACAAAAACTAACTACTGTCAACTTATTCTGTCTAAGCTGAAAGTACACATTTCAGTAGTTTACGCTCAACATCAACAGAATATATATAAAAATAAACGTTGAGTATTATGTGAAAAATGCATACCTCTTTGTGTTTCTCCATTGTTGAGAGCAGTTTACCAGTCAAGTCACTACCACCGGTTTTGCTCTTTCGACTCGACGACTGTTTCTTACATTTGCTGTTCTTCTTCTTCGTGTTGCCACTTTTCTGACCTTTTTTCTTTCCCGCAAACGGCTGCAGCTGTTAACAACAATAATTCTGTAAAGTGACTCTCCAACCGCACAGTCTGTAATGTAGAGACTAGTTCCAACAAATGAAAATAACCAAGCAAACCTAATCTCACGGGGTGATGACCACAAATACTGGCCAGGTGTGATATATCTCACAGATAACGTTAGTCAAATCTAAAGACACCTACCAATACTTCTGGCAAGAGGTATGGGGAATGCTGTGCCTACCCTGTAGCCGAAAAAGTTCTTGCCAAAAATTCTCGCATTGTTTTTCTTTAAGCGGTTTCCAATTTATCCAGCGTGACAAAGCAATGTGACAACATAGTTAAGATTCTGAAAGATATCCGACCAAATTACTGCTGACTGCAGTAAGAAAATAAATGACCAACATTGTCCAACGTCTGCTAGTTATTGTGAAAATACTTTTGGTCCACATTTTTTGACTCACAGAGAAACCAACTGTTCCAAAACTTTGTTTACAATATGCCAGTAGTACAATGTGGTATATCTTTACTAAAATAACGTGTGAGAAGCAACACGCAGCAAACATCACCGACCTCAACACGGTCTCCATTGCCCGACGGTTCACCATCGTCAGTATCAGCTGCTGCTTCCTCTTCCTCCCTTCTCCTTTTCTCCAATTCTTCCTGTTCAACTTCCTTTATGCTTTCCTCGAGGATGTTTGGCCAAAAATCTCCCTCAAAGTAAGGCATTTCAGTAACACAGGTCAAGTTGTTCTCCTGTGCATCTTTCAGTATATCCTATTCACAAACACACTGAATTCATTAGGCATGTAAAGTTATAAAAAAATGTAAAAAAAACAAATGCAACAAACTAGAAACATGGGGGACACTGTGAAAATGTAGAACAATGCATATCCTTAAGAGTAACTTAACGTTTAAAGAAAATTCAATGCCTTACAGTCTTTATCAAATGTTGTTAAGCATTCTTTATTATCTATTAGTCTTTATTTATTCTGACTAACATATATTTTTTTAGATTCATGTTATCCTGTAACTAGGACCTTTGGGTCCAAGCACATAAAATATTTCTTCTTAAACTATGATACAGACTGTAACTGTAGCAGTTTAGGGTAAATTCACTGCCACTGTTATTTTATCATGCAACACTGACCGAAGTATAATTAAGCGAAACCCAGTGACAGTAGCTTCATAATGGGGACTAGGTACGTTACTCGAATTTTTTTGATATTCGATTATCGAAACGAAAAAATCAATTTTTATTCGATTATTGAATTTTAAATATAATGGTCTCAAGTGTGCATCACTGCCACTGCACGCCAAGTACCGGTAAGTGATAAAAAACGAATGCGTACGACTAGCTATGCAGAGCGAATCCACATATGTGCTGAAGACAAAGGCTCTATATAAACTTGTTTGTTATACATCTGTTTTTAAAGTGATTTAAAACTCCAAAGTGAAAGAAACTTTTTTGTTTACAAACAAGCTCACGGTCACTACTGATCACATGATCGTGTTGTTGTTTAATGTTTGGTCGCGCCCGGTTCCACTGTTGACAAATATACGTCGCAAGTTTGTATCATATTGTTATATTGCAAGAAAAAGAACACATACATTATGGACTTTTACTTTCTTAATGTATTTCGACCAGTACCGGTACCGACGCGTGTGCAATAACCGTAATACCGTGCAAGACTCTGGGTTCCAGTCGAATTTTAGAAATAACTTGACAACGCCATGTTAACTATTCTATGCTGTTTATGCACCCATTCCAAAGCGCAAATTCATGTAATTAATGTCAGAATTTATCATTTTAAGCAAACTTATGGCATGAATTGCACAGTATATGTGCCGTAGTCCATCCATTTGCCAGTCACAATCAGTCTTGTATTGAAACGGCTAGGCATGGCATCTTGCAAACAGGTTGTTGTCGCCTAGTGCAATTTCAGTAACAATCGATTTTTGGAAAATGAAAACGAGAACGATACAAAATTCGATGATCGAATAATCAATAATCGATTAACATCCCTAATGGGGACTGACCAATACTAAATATTTCAATAATCCACAGTAAGTAAAAATGACGAGCTTGCCTTGTAATCACAGACAACACGATCAGCAATGGCTTTGTCCAGCATTTTACGATACCAGTCCTGAAGGCGCTTTGGTTTTGGAATCTTCTGATCTGGTGGATGACAGTGAAATATGTAGTCGTCACCTTCACTTGGTGGGCAAGCCCAGATGTGGGCCGTCAGAAATCTGCATAACAAACAAAGCAACAAATATGATGACTAATAACAAGAGAAACAATCATCTCAAGTTATAATGCACACAGTGCTGAGGAAGCCTCAAATCAGAGGCACGGGAAATCGTTAGTTGTACAAAAACAAACTGTCAGTAAGTTGTCCGCTGACCTAGGAAGACAGAATTAAATTAAAATAAAGGCAGTTATTGTAGCTTAAGGAATGCTGACCAAAGTCGGTATCCATGAATGGCATTTGAAGAAGGTGCTGGTCAGAACAGTGCAGACTACGAGCAGGCCGATACGGAAGCGAGAGTGTCAAAGGTAATAAATTAAGATGACTTTTGTGCACAAACTTATTACTGACAGAAAGTTCATTACACCCTTTATGCTGTCTCTCTGACACCACTGTCAGCAAGCACATGTTAAACCTTCGGCAGGCGGACTGAAGTAGTTCTTGTAAAAGACGTGCAAATATGTTCACAAGCACTTGCCTACATTCACCAGGCTTTTCATAGGCTGGATGCCATGTCAATCACCCAATTAACAATGCCAAACAACCGAATAAAAGTCAACGTGCTGACTGCAACTGTGAAAGATCACTTACTAACTCGCTAGTTCACCTAGTGACCACTTGAGGAAATGGAATACCTCTAACATCAGATCTATCATGAGTACTGGTATAGCAGTACAAATTGAGGCACAGAGATATATCAAACACAAAAATGTAGAAGTAGAGAAAAAATAAGCAACTGAACTAATTCTCACCCCAATGACTTCACATAATCCATGTAGCCAATAAGTATTTCATGATAAACAGCTGTTCGGAAATGCTTCGGTTGGAAGAAATATACGCTGTCAAGATATGCAATGTAGACACGCCTGGCAAACAAATACACAAACATAATAAATGATTGACACCCAATCACAGCCATTTGTACTTAATTACAACTATTCACCAGAATCACGGCATCATATTTAAAATAAAAAACAAAATACATATAATACAACCACTGACTAACAGTGGGTTGCGTAGTGGACTACACTAACAGGCTGGCCTAGCCCTGTGCCTAACATCATCAACACACATTTGGTCCGATTTCATCTGGTGGGATCTTTAAATGATCATGCTGATACAAATCCAGCACTGAGTCTCCCATGAAAAAATACTGAAAATCTGTCGAGAACTAAGAAGTTACACAATCACAGACCGGACATTTCAATTAAACTATGTATATTTGACTTTCTCAACACTGGTCATCAGGTATAAAACAACTGTATCTGATGTAAATAACAACTTGCCCCTATGTACTGTACCTATATTCGTATATACATATTAAAGAACAGATGCTCAACAGCCATCAACAATGATCAAAGAAAAAATAAACAGCTAACAAATGAATAGGTCATGCCGAAAAACATCTTCCCTCATAAAAGATGATAAAGGCCCATAGATAAGAATAAACTGACCGAGTATTTGGCGGCGGACAGTCGGAGCCATACTCTTGAACATGCATGCCAAAGAAGCATACGTCAACACCATCGATCTCCTCGAAAGCAAACATGGCCTTCACGCGGTATGGAAAGCTTTCAGCCATGTCACTGAATCGAGACCGCATTCCCGGTTTGACGTCTACGGCCTTGTCGTAACTGGACAGCACACGGATTGTAACCTCGCCGGCTCCAGCGTCCTTGCGCTTCAGCAGCGAATTTACTCGTGTTTCTAAGTATGTTCCTAGTTTAGTGGGTGGAAGCCCTAAAACAAGCATACATATCGCAAACTCTGTACCGATATGCCTGCGGCGCACTGCAAAACACAAAAACGCAACCAAATGGAATGGCAAATTAAGGCTGCTACTCGATTTAGTGACCCTAGGGATGCAAGGCTGAGTTGGCTTGGTTACATACTGAGGTGGTATACCGCCCAAAGACGGTCGCTCATCCTAATACTAACCGGGCTCAACAGAGAGTAACTTCGTTTATGCAGCCACTTTTATCGTACACCAGACTCCTGATGTAATGGGTGTTGCTTCCTGTACACCAGCTCTTCGATGCCAGTGCCAGTTAAAACAACAAATAACAAACAATAATATATCTAGTTCCTCGACGATGAACGAGCTAATAACTGTATTTTAGATATGACGACACACGATGGCTCGCCAGCTTACGTTTGGCAACAAACTTGTTGTCGGACCGCTTCACACCGTTGCGTGCGCGGCAGTTATCACACATGAAGCCAGACGGCCATAAATGTTCCAAGTACAGCACACAGATTCTGTGTACAGCTCGGCCACACTCTTTGCACTCGATGAATCTGTACACACACACACACAGCGTCACTGAGCTCTCAACAGCAGTACACCACAGCAGCAAATTAGCCGCCACTGATTACCACCACTAACGGCGGCTTGCACCAACCTTACTTAAATCGTCACTTAGCTAATGGCCGCTTAACTTTAAATAGTCATTAAATCGCTTATTATATCTCCACTTGATTAGTAGTTAAGTGGCGATGGTGCAACGCATTTATTTACTAATCTCCACTTAAGTCAGAGTTAACTGGAGATTTAATGACTACTTCAGTTAAGTATGGATGGTGCAACCCGACCTAAGTACTTTTGTACTCCAACTTAGCACATTGTGCAAAACAACACATCCAATGACAATGATATTAGTAATTATCTGCACCATCACAAAGACAAGTAAGTAGACACAGACAGCGATGAAATCCACTCACACTGACAGCCAACAGACATATTCATATTATAACTTCTGTCTAGGCTGACCTGGCCTACCATATGGTCCACCAAAGATCTCGGAGACAGTGGACATGGTATTATTTACAGACAGGACGCTCTTCTGATGCAAAGTAATATGGTCACAATTAATGTTCATTAGTGTAACAAATGTCATTCACTAAGTCATACATTTCTAAATGTGGCAGTTAGATTTGGCTGGGTAATGGCGACAATAACCAACAATGGTACCAACACGTACAAAATTAACTGAGAACAGCACTGTTTATAATCTTACGGTTCATATTCAAGCTTGTCATTCTTCTCACGAATGAACTGTTCTTTGCGCAATTTTCTGCAACAACGTAAAACATTCAGTATACTTCTAGAACTCACGCACACTGTCTTTTCTATTAAGTGTAGTACCACTGATTGGAAATTTTCCTCATCACAATTAACTTTGTAAACACATGATAAGAATATATAGTCACTAATTTATCGCTCAGTTTGTTAAATGACTTTAGACAACACTGCTCACTTAATATTCAAACGAATGATGGAACTTAGAACTAAACGTTTACTATAACCTATAAACGAATGGCAGAGCTTTGCTACTAATCCTCTGCCCCACATATCACACCGGAAAATGCACCAAAATATGATTTGGCTAATGGAGACTAACAGCAAGCAGTTTATCAAGTCGTGCACATACTTACAGGCCAGGATTTAAAGGATCATCAGCCATATCAATGCCATCTTCCGGCAACTCATTGAAACACTTCTCACAGTACATATACCTGCCAGACGATCATCAAAGCACAGTATATTAACAACCAAATAATAATACTGAAGCATCTTTACAATCCAACATGCATCATCATCATTACCATAAACACGTTTAAAGTGGCCTGAACAGTTAAAAATATATAGCCCGGTCGGCAAGTTTGCCAAGCAGGCTAAACTACTGCAAGGACCACTGTACAGGGGAAAGAACATGAAAATGAAAATAAGAAGAATAGGAAATATCATAAAACTCGAACAGTTTCGTAGCAGTGGCAGAACAAGTTTGTCTTCAGCCTGTTCTTAAACACCGACAGCGACGAGTGGCAGCTTGATTAAAAACAGTTGGTACCCAATGCTTAACGTTAAAGAATTTATAAACAAAACATGACCACGTTCTAAACAAACCACAAAAAAACACAACATCAACGAACCTATTCTGATAGTTATAGTAGACTGTATCACGTGGAATCGCACAAAGCTGTTTGCCGTAGCAGCAGAGAACTTGCGGCGAGAAGATGTGCTTGCGACCGCAGCAGTAGCCGAGTGACCTCATCACACCGTCAATGTCGGCCTCAAACACCTCCGCCAACTACACAACATCAATAGCTAGTTACCTAAGCAGTCATATCGACACGCATACCCACACTGGTAGAACACATCATAACCCTATGACCTTGACCTATTGACCTCAATGTCGATGAATGTTGAGCACGTGTTACCAAATTTCTAGCATGTTGATAGTTCAAGTCGTCGCTCTATTCGAGTGTGGACACACAAGTCACTGATCACCTTACCAACACATCGGCGACCACCAGTGTGGGTAACAAATTCACCAGTACCCAAGTACCCAGTGGTATGTTAGCTAAATATCATCCCTACTGAAAAACTTTTTAGTGTGACGTAAAAAAAGTCTTAAATATCTTGCTAAACTACAAACATCACATTAGTTCCTATTTCACATGCACACAGCTACAACACATCTCATTATACAAAACCTTTACATGCAACGTCTACACTGTTTACATAGCCAAGGAAAATTGGAACTCCAGCATAAAGCACAAACTATAATAGATATCAAGTATAAAAATATGTTCATACATTAACAACCATTCCCTGAAGCTGAACAGAAATAACCTTACATGGCATCATGTAATTTGAGTATCATAGGCAACGAAACTATGCATTTTGTACATAATTCTCACAATACAAAACGTGCCTTATGCCTACCACATGCAGTACTATTTCTTATTCCATTGGTAAGCTGTTCACAGACCACAAAGATGTAGAACATTACCTTGGAACAGTATTTATACACTTTAGAGGTCTTGCGATTGTACAGCCAGGCATTGTCAAACATGAGCTGGATGTCGTTGATGCATTCCCATGGATCTGCATATTTGCCTAAGTTCAATTTTTCGCGAATAGTTGACAAGTCCATAGGTTGCTGAACAACTTCGAAGTAATCCTGCACAAAGAATGCAATCTAATATAAATCTATCATGCACAACCGTCAATCAAAACTATTTTTAAAATGGTAAACTTAAGTTAAAAACTATATTTGCAAAATACTTCAGATTCATATTACTACGAATGGCTACAGTAAATCAATATGATCAAGGCAATAAAGGAGAATAAATAAGAATAGAAAATATAAGCAGGACAAAAAGGAAACAAGTTACAGTAAGCAAAAGAAAGCAAATGATTAGGTAAACAAACACATAAACAATCTATTAGTGCCACAATCTAAATGTTTCTAGGGCACATTAAGCTGTGATGCCTGCACGGGGTGCTTTTTACCGCGCAAAGCTATGCTAAGCGCGGTATATACCGTCGTCGTGTGTTGTGTGTCTGTCACACTCCGGTATTGTATCAAAATGGCTAAACGTAGGATCACGCAAATAACGCCGCACGATAGCCCCATGACTAGTTTTCTGATGCCAAAGATCATGGCGAAATTCGAACGGGATCACCCCCTACGTGGGCGACAAATGCAGGTGGGGTGGGTTAAAATTCGTCATTTTCGACGAAAAATGCACTATAACTCGAAAACGGTACAAGATAGACGTATAGTTTCTACTAAAGTCAAATAGGAAGTCATATGCGC
>Ga0209782_1000823_pt1 | contig 14705 bp, 11 predicted proteins | sample WorMetmaBAHAMAS1_FD_187390 | JGI IMG/M metagenome (GOLD analysis project Ga0209782, IMG submission 187390) | Marine gutless worms symbiont microbial communities from Max Planck institute for Marine Microbiology, Germany - Inanidrilus... | ecosystem: Host-associated > Annelida > Digestive system...
CTAAGCACACACAGGTACACACGTACACATGTACACTGCTGACGTGTCCAGCAGTCAGAGATGGGACCAGACAATAGCCCCCCTCAAATAGTCCCTCTCAACTCCAATAATAAGAAGGGGCCTGACACCACTGCTGTTTGTTACCATACACATTCACAGATGACCTTATACTGATGTTAAAGAAGAAAGATGATACAACAGAAAAATGCAAAAGAAAACTTAAAAGATAAAACCTGAAGGCTAACAAAATGAAAACACAAGTGCAGCATTGCTGTACTTAGTAAAAGAACTAAAACAGAAGAGAAATGAGTTGATAGCAATGCAATATTGTGTGTTAGCAGCCGATAATAATCTATATTATAAAAATCGCACAGTTTTATTTTCTGTCTGTGTCGTCCAGCCACAATAAAACACAATCGCGTGAAGCGCAATTCTGTGTCACGAGCCACAATTGCGCTTCCGTCCCTCTTATTCTCCATACAGTGGTAATCACTGCTCAGATATGTGAATGACAAACATAAAAACTTTTATCATACACTCAGGCATGAAGGCATATAATATGCACTATATTGACAGCTATTCCAACATTAACAAGTCACAAAATACAGTAAAAATAAATTAGTGTACCTCAACAAAACTGTTGGTTATCAACTGCTGGTATTTCAAGCGCACCTTTGGGTCTGTTACAAGGTTCCTACACAGTAACACCGCTACAGTCTCAGTTTGACAAAGATGTACACATGAAATGGCATTATAATTCCAACCTAAATTGAAGAGACACCCGATGTGTAAAAGATTTGTGAGTGCTGACAAGAATATGGTATATCTCGGTAATACTTTCCTTTTCATGGTTAGCTGTATTCCATACTCAGTAACACATGTATAGCTTGAAGGAAGGCTAACCAGCTGACCACACAAATATAGCTGATCAACTAATAAAACTGCCAATTCTGGCAGCCTGACTTAAGACAATAGCTGAATTAAAATAGTACAACAGTACACCCAATTTAATATGGCTAAGATAGGGTAAAACTGTAGAAGTTCATAGACAAATTTATTGACTCACATGACTGATTCATCGTCAACAAGTATATCACAGCCAAAAGCAGCACACGATATTGTCTGCAACAGCAAATAACTCATAATCTTCCACTTTCACGCAGCACAAGTCAAAACGCAGCACATATCAATTGCTACAATGCCTCTAAGGTCGGGTTGCACCATCCATACTTAACTTAAGTAGTCCTTAAATCTCCACTAAAATGCATGGAGATTTAAGGACTACTTAAGTTAAGTATGGATGGTACAATGCGACCTAAATAACACCAATTATCATTGGAAACTGCCATCAAACTAGGAAACTGTCCTTGATTGAAGACTGCATTTCGATCTCGGACCCTGTTTTGACATCTGACCTTGACCTTCAACCAACGAAAGCTACAGTCATGACCCATACACAAGCAACAGGTCAAAGATCATTCGCTTCAAAAGTTAGAGCGGAAACAGATAAATGGACAGTTAGAAGACGTGACTGCATTACCTCCCATGCTAATGCAGGCGGTAATAAACATAACACAATGCTGCATGTTGCACATTCATACATTTAACTAGTCACTCGCTGTGCAGTCGCGTCAGCTGAGTGTTAACAGCTAATGGCTTAGTCAATGGGAGCCCTCCATTTTCGACCCCACCCCCACCACAGAATCGATGTCCCTTAACCAATCGCCAAAAATTTTGCAAGGGTGATTACGTCCACAACCACTATCCCAATACCAAATTTGGTGCAGATCCATCTATGGGAGGCTTGTAAGCAAATTGGTAAAATACAACACAAATTATTTTTTATTTATTTATACCCCTTTTTGGGAACTCACCTACATAAAGCCACAAGTAGTGTCTGTCGCATCATTTTGCACCGGCTAGAGCCTCTGTGTCGAAAAGTGGGAACTTTTATCCACTGAAAAGTCAGACAATGTCAGATACAGTAAATGAGTGCCCACTGACTATGCTTTCAGACGGTTGTCTGAAGGCAGCATCTGACACTTTTCTCGCCAGTCCATAAGGACATCTTTAACTATCCATCTCAGCATTTTGTGCGTCCTGTTTGGACTGACATGGTAATAACATCAAACTTAAATGAGACATGGTGTGATTCGTTGAAAGCACTCGCAAGATAAGATAAACTAATCAGTATACTGCAACATCAACATTAACCACACCTACCTGACCGACACCTTCATCCATTATCTTGATGGTGAGATATTCTCGCCAGCAGTCGCGACAAAACTGATGCTCACACATTAAACCAGTCAGTAACTAAATGCACACACACAGCCAAGCAACTGCAGTGGAATAACAATTGTTTTAACCTTTACCACATACACTGCTCGAAACTGGCACTTTCCGTGAATATAAGGATATTAAATAGCAATATCAGAGAAGACAATATTGTTTTCCCAGCATATAACAACAATGCTCTCGATCATGCTACTTGAAGTATTCTGGACATCTGGCATCGGAAACATAGTTGTTCTTTAAGACGGATATATCAAATGACTCGAAAACCAGCAAGAGGATGGAAGAGACTGAATGTACTTGATGATTTAGCTACATGAGCAACTCAGCTGTCACAGACAGACTGCATAATGTGCTACGTTGGTTGTCCACTGCTCCACAACTATGTTTTGCATTTGCAAAGGTGTGTGACATGTATCTGATGATGGAGATCCCTCAAGGTCATCAGAAATGGCACAATTTGACAAGCAATATACACAGCCGCCGCGACAGCCAGCAAAGGTGAAGCCATCGTACGATCTCCGACAAACATGGCCATTGCTAAGATTGCAGCTGTTGACTTCATAGACTTATATTAAATATTCTCGGATGACTTGAACAAAATGGCGTCATTCTACCGGCGGCCTGCTTGGGGCCATGTTCGTTGGTGAAGATCTGCTAGCCAATCGATGGCTTCAAACGCTCCTGTTGCTTTGATTGGACGCATCAGAGGCTTTGCGATTATGCGATTATCGCCACAGACATGTTAAATATTCATTTAGCATGTCTGTGGCGATATATCACATCCTGTACTAACAAGTTCACGTCTCTATCCTGCACTATTTCTCAAATATTACTATTATTTCAGGGTACTCAACGGCCTGTGACATAGAGAAGTCGTTCACTTTTGATATAACATATAAAATTACAAGGCATTACCCTTTATTACTTAAATGTAAAACAATTGTAGTTTTTGGCAGACACAGACATATAGACACAGGGCCATAACATATAGCATTGTAGTATGGTGTCTTATGGAACGAAAGGCAAGCAGAACTCAATAGAAGAAACAAAAATAGAAAGAAGTGGCAGAATGGAAGAGATCTGGAAGTCTGCTTGTCAGCAGATTACTTAGACAGAAAGACAAATCCTGTAAGGTAACTGATGCACAATGTTTGCGTGACTGGATGGAATTGCTGGTGCAATCCAGAGAGTTACTCGACGAGATTTTGTCTTCATCCTTTCACTTTCCATTAACCAACTGCTAATATAATATAATAGGCGTAATTCTTTTATGTCAACTTGCCTAGGCAAATACCAAGTATTTATCTCAAACTGCAAAAACATATCCACAGCAATCTGACAAAAAGTTAACAGTGCAACAATATTTCTTTTTTTTTTCTCTTACAAATAATTCAAGAACAATACTTGACAGACATTATTTATACAAATGTTATAACAGCAACTTACACATTTGGGGCATGGACTGTATATCTTAAGTGTATATACACACAGACAAGAGTAGCAAAACTGTGCAATCTACAAGCTTATCATGAAATTAACAAGAGACCTAGCACTGGCTAGCATGGCGCGAGATGATCCGTACGCAAGCATCACGGCGAGCAATATGGCCGCCGTGCAATTTCAATGCAGCACGGCGGCCACAATGCGCGGTAAAGTGGGATCAGAATTTGAAACCTAAATTAGCTATAATGCACCAATGCACTTCCGTCACAGACAGACGGACAGGCAGAAGGACACTGACACTGTAGCATAAGCGCGAGATATATATATTACATCTCGCGCTAAATAAAACTAGCATAAAAGAAAATCAACATCATGACGTACGCTTGCGGGAAGTGATAGCAAACAGATTTCACATGATGCATCCAATTCACCCAATGCTTGTCGACTTGCCTATGTACACAGTTATTTTCATTTATTTGTGCAAGCAATATTACCATGACCAAAAAGACATTCAAACAAAGAAAAACAAGTAAACATAATCGTGTACATATAATAATCTAACACGATGACCAATCTGTTGGCATTTAATGGCAATTTCAATGCAATAAGGTAATATCATGACTTCAGGATTATTACACACGCAGACATTTTTGATAAAGTCTGACATACGTTAATTATTTACTAGTACATGGTGATTCATAATTACGGGAACCCTTGGTTTTTATTGTATAGCTTTTGAAGAAACAGACTCAAAGTGATAAAATTTAGCACATGTCTAGTAGTCAATACTTTTCCATTAGCAAAACACATTACTGACGCAATGTACATTTAAAGTGTCCGCCACTGTCTGACTGCTTTATCAATAATGCGCTGATCCTTTTTGTCCCAAACTGTCAGGATACATGCACGCAGTTCGTCAACGTCCTTGATCCACTTCTTGTAGATCTTCTCCTGCATTATCGACCACACTTTGTAGTCGACCTGATTTACATCTGGGCCCTAGGAGGAATGAAATCTGGGGTCTCCATCTTAAGCAGCTCAACTGTCTCACGAGCCCTATGACGTGACATCACGTTACCGGATATTGCAAGGTAACGTAACATAACGTGGATAAATTCAGCACCGTTTCACACAGCATTATCTCAGGCTTAACAATACCAAGTTATAGCCACAAAGGTGGCCAAGCGACAAAGATATTCCACTTTTCATACGGGTTCCCGTAATTATGAATCACCATGTACACACCTAAAAAATATACTTGATTATCGATGTTTTGGCCTCCAATCTAACATCTTTGTCTTTGTCGACAATCGATTAGATAGTCAATTATATAGTCTTTGCTAGTAATATTCAACTATCAACTACCAAACTTATAAAACCTTTCACAAAACTCTGACATTTGCTAATTAAGTAATATATTAGTGCTGGAACAGTCAATATTTCAGTTAACATTTCATGTAATATGGACAAAGGATAAAAAGCTCATTCAGTATAAGGCATATAATGATTAGACAGAGTGATACCAGTTATAATTTGGAATTTATAATTAAGCTGTACAAACATGTGCTGAACATGTGCATATTGTCACCTATGTAACACTCGCCAATTACGGATAAAAAATGTTCTGGTGGTTTTTAGTGATGTGATGCTTACACTGTTGGACTCATAAAACAGAGGCGTGTTTCACTTACAGTTGTCGCATTACTGTGAGAAAGTTTAATCTACGGGATTACAATTACAACTAACAGTACCTGTGCCGCTCGAGCACTTGCTGGTACATTACGAAAAGGACTGACAACATGTGCCTCTAAGAATAGTCTTTCTTGATCGCCATCATAGTAACTAAACAACAACCGTTTTCTAACTGACAAATCATCACATTTAGACTCTTTGCAACTGGTATCATCAACTGAACAACCTTAAACATTACTTGTCCAAAAATTTAATCAGCAAATGAAATACGTAATAAAGATCAAAATAAAATTGTTTCACGTTGCCATTTTAGATATAATAAGATAAACTTTGTGTGTTTATCTGTTTTCAGTAACCGGCCAGTTTCCTTCGAATCTGCACCAAACTTGGCGTGTGGCTTCCCCGCAATTTCTGGAAGGTCATGGGACAGTTCATTAAGAGATTGAGTATTGTATTTAAGAGAAAATCAGTTAAATAAAACAGTCAACTCCATCTCCGCAGCAAAGTTATGCTGGGACGCGTCGTCCGTACAACCATTTGACCTAATTCATATGTCACTGCTGCCTACAGCAGGCGTGTGTCGGTGACATATGATGGGTTTAGGCAGAGGCTGGAATCTGAGACAGAGGCATCTGCAGCCAGATGTGACATGGTTGTTCTGCAGGTTGCTGTTCACACTACGCTGCCATGAACTCATGTGTCTGCTGGCTATGTAATGCATGTCTAGAGTGGCCCTGAGTATCGTCCTGAGACAAAGATTAGGCCTACAGCGCCAAGTGCAGTCTGTTCATTGTAATATACATAGGCTAACTCGAGGCTGCGTATGTTTATTACTTTATGCTTATACTTTAGTCGTTTCATAGTTAGACTCTGTATCACCTGACGATGGATGCTGCATGAAAGCTACAGGCATCCATCCACAATGCCAGCAAAGAAAAGACAGCGACTAGTTCGTACACAGAGTTAAAGAGCAAAAGAAAGTTAATAGGCAACAGCAAGATGGCAAACTGGTTGACAGAAAACGTTTGGCATACACCACTGTATAGGCCAACATGTCCAGATCACTGGAGATCACGCAGTCTCCCTGTCTCTGTGGGTGTATGTTCGACACACTTGCCACACTGTGCCTTCATTGACACGTTGCCTCTGTTCAGTGTTAAGTGTGTCGTCAGTTATAAAACAAGATGGCCTAGCAGTGGCTAACATAGCACAAGATGTTGTTGTTTAGATTACCCCTCCATGCGGTAAATTTGGATCGGAATTTGAAACCTAAATTAGCTATAATGCGCCAATGCACTTCCGTCACAGACAGATGGACAGACGGACAGACAGACGGACACTAACATTGTAGCATAAGCGCGAGATGTATATATTACATCTCGCGCTAAAAAGTACATATGCAGAGAGAGATTGCATGTAACGAAAACATTAAGAAGCGACCGCCTCGACAAAAAGGCATATGTGTGAACAACTTGACTAATGTACTCACCTATCAATGGGATGGCCGGGAAGTCCGAGGTCTAGCTGTAATATAACAGATTTAACCAAATTGGTTTTAAGAAAAATGAAAACATGCATTAGAAATGCCAATTACAGCAGGCTAATCTGACGTTCTGATTATCATCATCATAAGAATTTAACCTAGGTTTTGATTATTGTAACAACACAAAAACTGATCACATAATAACAGTAATGTAACATGATTCACGTACCATTCCATCAACTTCTCCTTGTCCCATTTAAAGTGATTCAATAATATCCTAGTTACTGTAGCTGGAATCTAAAGCACAGGTATGTCAAATAATGTAATGCAAAAACTCAAAACGTCAACTTAAAAACAAACTTTTTTTCCACTATATCTAACTGTCTATGATAATTTATGATCACATAACTAACACTGTCACAGAGTGCATAAAAATTTTTCCACACATACACTACAGTTGGTTGGTGGTATGGTGTAATGGCAGCGTCATTCATCGCATGAGCGAAGTTACTCTACATTGAGCCAGGATGGCACTGGGATGGGTGACCGTCTTCAGGTGGGTGGGTATACCACCTCGGTACGTAACCAAACCAACTAGGTCAACTCAGCCTTGCATTCCTCCGGGGTGATATGCATGGCATCTCCATGTCCACTTAATAGCATATCTTTAATCTTTAGAGTCACACTTGCCCACTCACTCTAGTAAGTAACGGAGTATAGCAGTTCGCAAACATGTCTCCCTGCTATAGGAACTCACGTGCCATATGGGATCACACAGTGTTATCTGTGCGACCCATGCGTGATGCATCAAGCAATGGCAGGCATCAGGTGCCAGACAGCACCAACTCGAGCTCTCAAAGAAACATGATGCTTTACACACAACAAGTTTCGCCACTAATCTATGGGCATAAGTACCCCCCCAACCCACACTGCACTACAATAATAGGCCCAGCTGTCTCCAGTCGCTCACCGCAATAGCATCCCACTACTGCTGTAATATAAAATTTCTTATGAAATGGAAACGTTATAAAGGCTGAAAACCAACAGATATGTAGCTGCATAAAAACCGAGACAGGAGTTATTAACGTTACTGTATTAACAATTACTTATCAATTACAATTTACAAATTAAGCTTTACCATACTTTAATTACCTGAACGACAGTGTTTACATCTCTGATTATCTCTTGGATCAGTCCGACCACTTCATCAGCAGTTAGTACTTCAAATACGTACTGGTCGTCTGCCTTCAGACGATTAGCAGGCTCCTGTTCTATGCCAATAATATATTCCGCATCACCTTCATCCTGAAGTTCGTCATAGTCTTCATCAGTTTCATTGCCAGATTCTTCTAATTCCTCATCCTTCATGCCATCATCTGAGTCTACCATGACGACCCACTACAATACAAGCAGCAATGTGTAATGCTCAGCAGTAATATACAAGTGGGACAATTACAATAAATCTGTACCATTTGGAAAGTGAGACATGAAAAAATATGTCATTAATTTTTTCCAAAAACATATGTTTTGTGTACCTTTGCCTATGCACTGTCTAAACAGAACATGGGACCATTTCCATTTTGCAGTCGTCTGTGCTGCAATTCTTTGAATGTCGGCAAAATGTTTGAAAATGTCCAACCCGTGACACTTGCTTTACTCATCTTTCAGTGCTAAGAAATGACAAATAGTGTTGCAGTGTGTCATCTCATATTTAAATTTCACTGGCACGCTGTGCTTGAGGCAGCTTCTGTTATGTAACTGTTTCTGTTACACTCGAAAATAATATGTCACAAATGAGACAAATATAATAGCTCCACTGTCATAATACTATCTTACTCTGCAATAACAATACATTTTATTGTTTTTCCATGCAACAGTGCATAGATTTAAAATGGCCTTTCATAAATATAGACAAGTATTTGCCCAACTGATCTTGATATAGACGGTGTCATGGGTGGGACAACACAAAATGGCTCACTGAACTACTGGATAATATTGAAAAAATAGTATCGCTGTCTTGGAAATTAAAACAAATCAGAATAACTAGACAGAATATTTTAAAACTGCATCTTTTACAGTCATTCAGTGTGATGTAAAGTTGGATAACAACAAATTTAGTAGCAACTAATAATTGTTCAAATAAAATGCAGACCCAAGGTAGAGCCAACACAAAAGTAATGAACATTGCAGTTGGTGACAAATGACAAAATAAGTGCCTTTGATGAAATCAATAACACTTTCACTGTCAACGCTTTCAAATGTTCGTTAAAATGTATCCTAAACAGTGTGCTGAGAAGTGAATAATGTACTATACACGACTGTCGCACAGTAAAAACCTGAAGCATGCTAATCCAGGTTCACCTGGGAATCACGAAGTTGGCATAGATCATATAATAACTAAAAATTAAGAAATGTTATAATTCCACACAAATTACGTTGTTTGCTTTCACCAGAGAACACAAACTTCACGCCATGGGAAGCAAGACTCCCATGCCTCCTCCTCCCATCCTGGCACAACCTTTAATCATGCCAACTAATGATGTGCTATAATATCGCGTTCATACACCGCTCACTCCAAGATCAAGTGAGTAGAATATCAATATAATGATGACACCAAATGATGACTTTAGCCCAGCTGAGACAGCTGCACTGTGAGTTTCACGGGTGGGACATGAGATCATTCCTTTAAACTGAGTTGTATGAGTTATCATTTAAGTGTTATTTATTTATGTTTTGCCAATTAAGATAAATTCCATGTGATTAAAAACAAGCTCATTTTACATTTACAATATATACACTACTTTACCATTATGCTTGAATAATGGAAATTTCATTTTGTAGTTAATGTATGGATGCTGCCACCGGTAAAAAAATGTTGGATATGGTGAAAAGGTAGATAAGCAGGAAATGTTACAAGCCAACCTGCAAGAAAGATGACGTCAGCTAGGCATGTCAGAAAAACGTGGCAATTTTTTGTCAAAATATGCGGACCATAAAATCGCAAAATATGCGGCAAAAATATGCAGAGATTGCATATTCACGTAAATCTGATGTGGTACATTTTGGGGCCCACAGCCATTATTTAGTACATTTAAGCTTATAGCAAAGCTGGAAAGTACATGTAGGCCTAATTGTACGAAACTTTATTGAAGGAATATGTTTGATTCAGTTAATCTAAGTGTTGTATATGGTTGTGATGTGTGGTAGTTTGTACGTTACAGTCTGTTGGCAACCATAAAATTACTACAAAGAATATTTAATACAACCAAAAATGCCAAAATATGCGGAAAAAATATGTGATATGTGCACTTTGCTAAAATATGCGGAAAATGCATCAAAGTGCCAAATACGCGGCAATCGCATATTCGTGTTTTTCAGCAGCAGCCGAACCAGAATCAACATAGCCAGTAACAATATCCAGAAATGACAAATGGTTTGTCAGACAAGATCTTCCTTTCCAAAGGCCGTGTTGTGAATCTTTTATCAGTAAGTTGTTCTCTAATTGCTTCACTAAGGTGTCTCTGATAATAGTTTCGAAGATCTTACATATTAAACTTGTGAGACTAACAGGACGGTAGTTTTTGGCACTGCTTCTACTACGCTTTTTGGAGATAGGACTCATGTTAGCATATTTCCAGTCATTAGGCACTTCTGACTCGTCCATGGACTTCCTGAATAGCAAAAATAATGGATATTTAATGTTATCTTTAATCTGAAGTAACAATCTTGCTTACAGCTCATCTGGTCCAGAAGCTTTATCGGGTCGGACTTTAGCCAGTGTTTTAGCAACATCATCTTCTGAAAAGACTACGTCAGTACAAGCAGTATTGGTCCATGACAACATATCAATCGGTACAGATAAATTCCTGTCGTCATCTTCGGTAAAAACTGAGGAGAAATATTCGTTAAGGCTTTCAGCAATATCCTCGTCTCTTTCGAGCTGCAGAGCACTAGCATTCACTAACGAACTGAGTTGAATCTTGGCTTTTGCTTTATTTCTCACGTAGGTAAAAAAAGACCTATCACTTTTGATGTTCTACGCTTATTTCCTCTCAAATTTCCATCTTGCTCACAGGTGTTGCAGTATGGCAAAATAAAGAACGTAAGCCTAATTAACGTCACTGTCTGCTTGCGGTCAGGTTTTAGTGAGAGCCTTAGCAAATACTTAACTTAGCTAATGCTTATTACAACCAGCTGGTGGCAGCGAGCTGTTTTTAACAACTCAAACTGTGAATGAACCTCGTTATCGGTGACTGGTGGCATGAGTTTTTCCAGTGAGCTGTGGGTATTTCCCGTGACCGTGGGTTTTTCCTGTGGCCGTCTGGCGGCTTCTGATTGGCTGAGCGACTCCTGCTAGCAGGACGTTCGACAACTAGCTTCAACATGCGCAGTGCAGCCTACTATGCTATATATAGACTAGCCTAGTCATAAGCCTCGTCTGCCTATAGTACCTAAGCCAGAACTCGGCTTAGGTTGGAAGTCACCAAAATCTTATCGATTGCCTTTCAACAACAAAAGTACGGTAAACTATAAATAAACAGCACTGACCATACAAGATGCGTCACAAAAGATATCATTTACAGTTGAACTTTTCAACTATATATAGACAGGGTTTTTTCAGGAAACTCCAGAAAGCAAATCTATTTTTAGAGAGCACGAGGTCAGCTTCATTGTTTGCCGTCTATACTCGGCCCGTGATTGGCTGAGCGACTCTCGCTTCTAGTCCCGTGTAGGGTCTCACTAAAAGCCGACCACACACGACCGCACAGTCTGGACTGTGTGGTCTGTGGTGCGGTCGGAGCACGCTAATTACGACCGCCGAGCGCTAATTATCGATAGAGCCTAATAGTCTATACCGTGGCCACTGTTAAGACTGCACAGACCGACTGCACACTGTCTGTATATGCATTGCCACAAGACAGATTTAACATCAAATAAAATTTCAGATTTCAGAATAGTAAAACCAAAAATGCAAGAACTCCACTAAGATAGGAAGTTTACTACTGAAAAGGCCTAAAAATCAGATTCTGCTCACACCTAGGATAAAAAAACTCTAAGGCTCCAAAAACTCCTGGGAAAAGAACTTAAATTGGGAACTTTAAACTTGAACTTGAAATTACCTAAGACGCCGATCCTCTAAATTTTGAACTAGAAACCTTTAGCTTGGAAATGGAAGACCTCAAAGAAATAAAATTTGGAACTAAGACGCCAGATCTCAGAATACTAAATTTGAACTAGAATTCGCCAAATATTCAATTTTGATCCATTCTTTAATTAACCAGGTCCTGACAACTGACGACTGCACGCAGGTCGATTGTTTGCTGTCGTCAGCACGACCGCACAGCACGACCGCACAAGTTACAACTGTCGACTGCGTGCTCCCCGGACTGTGCGGTCGTGCGGTCGGCTTTTAGTGAGACCGCCCGTTCCACTTCCAGATTACAACAGCATCTGCACGACAGTCAACAACTGAATCCGATCGTTATTACGTATCACTGCGTCTGCGTTCATTAAGATACACTGAATATATTAACCACAAAACGAGCGATATCTTGAAAATTCCCAGATAACTCAAATACCGCAAGTTATATTCACTAAAACATGATAATGGCAACAATACAACAACAACAAAAACAAAACTATCTAATGTTTATTCATGTTCACCGTTAATTATAGTAAATAAGTAAAGCATCGCCGAGCTACCGGCAGACGGCTTCTGTGACGGCGTACTCGTTAGTCGTTAAGTCACTCAAAGTGCTCACTGCTCACTCACTACAGTCAGTTATGTTACGTTCATGTACGGTATGTGAATGATCACGTATGCAGTCCACAGTCCATATATAGACAGTGATCATTGCAGTCTAGTACTGCAGCATGGAACTGTTTAACCTTTAAAGACTGTTACTGATACCACTCATCACACCTAATTAGTTCACTTTATATTTCTACTCAATGTATGCATGTTTTTTTATGTAGTATTTTAGCGCGAGATACATCTCGTGCTTATGCTACGATGTCAGTGTCCGTCTGTCTGTGACGGAAGTGCATTGGCGCATTATAGCTAATTTAGCTTTCAAATACCGATCCCACTTTACCGCGCATTGAGTCGCGGACGGTGCAATGGTGCATGCGGGCGCGAGCACTGAACTATTTATACTTCAGTGGGCGCGAGGGAAGGGATCATCGCCGGAAAGAGTGAAGGGATCTGTAAGGGGGGAAGAATCCAGCAACTCCAGGGGCCAAATTTTCATCCCGGTCGGCCGCGGGGGGCAGCGCGACGGACGGCGCGTCGGCCTCCCGACGGCGTCGTCCACCCGTAGAACGGCGTCCTGGATTCAAAATTCAGAATACCGACCAACGAGCGACGAGGACGAACTGACTTCCCCTGGCTGCACGCTGATTGGCCCATGGCTGCGGTACGGCCTTGTGGGAGGACGCGACCTTAGCCACGGGTCAGTCGGGTATAGCACGATCAACGGGAACGAACTATATAGCCCGAGAACCGTCGTGAAACTGTATTCTCGATCAAATAAAGTGAAGTGAACTCTTTGACATCGAACTCGTTCTTTGTCACCGGACCCGGTGACAGATCATCTCGCGCTATGCTACTGCTAGATAGCTATAGGCCCTCTTTGTTATAGGCTTATACAAAGATCAGAACATTTTCATCGTCTTTGATTTGATGCCTGAATGTGTTGTGTGGTTGTGTCTGCACCATCAGTTGATTGTTTCAAATATCGTTTTGATGATCACTGATCTGAAATTTTCATCCATTCTGTGAATCAGCGTTTAAAGATCAGTCTATGTGGCCCTACAAATGACTGAAGAATATGAGGATGAAGATGATGATGATGGACGGTTGCTCCATTGATGTAGTTCTATTAATGGCGTGTATGCTTTAAATTTAAATATTGCGTTTCCTGACTTTTGTAACAGTAAATGCACAATGTACATGTAAATGTGATGCTTTCGTTTGTCGAGCACTATTATATCTTTAGTTACTTACATATTTATTTTCTGTTGATTTGAGTTCAGTTCAAGGGGGGCGTGGCATGTAGCTCTGTCAAAGTTGCCGGGAATAAAGTGATTTATTTATTTATTTCATTCATTCACGTAAGTATATATGTAATTAATGCCATGTTACGTTTAGGAGGATAATGGTCCTTCTGTTCTTTTACGGTGGCTTCCTGACAAATCACGGAATTTTCACAAGCTGTACAGAAGTGATTGCCAGTTAACCTGCTGAAATCAAAATTGTGATATTCCAGTCCGTTTCAGAACGCCAGTATGCCAAATGAACAAATATTGTACAATTTCGGCTGAGTCGCAGCACAATTTCATTTTTTACCCCACTTTAACTCAAAAACTACTGAACCTATTTTCACCATTTTTACACGATCTAGAGCAATTAGTGGAGCTATTAATGCGTGCATCTGCAAGACGATAGTGCATTTCGTTTCAGAACACGAGAGCGAAGAGTGAAGACGGCCAATTTTGACGTTGGCAAAAATTGCCAAAAATTAATTGGTTACCATAGCAACATCCCCTGGACTACTGCAAAACTTATATCAGTTTTATAATCCATATATATACATCTACCTAGCCTACTTAAGTTGGCTGTGTTATATCTCCGATAACACATCTCCGATAACACAGCCAACTTGCGTCGGAAGAATTGAACAGTTGCGCGCCACCAAAATACAAATTGTTACGTTCTACACTTTGCGCTATATGTTACATTGTACCCAGCTCTACTGCGCACCAGTAAAATTACATTCGTAGTCTACCA
>Ga0209782_1000824_pt1 | contig 14705 bp, 7 predicted proteins | sample WorMetmaBAHAMAS1_FD_187390 | JGI IMG/M metagenome (GOLD analysis project Ga0209782, IMG submission 187390) | Marine gutless worms symbiont microbial communities from Max Planck institute for Marine Microbiology, Germany - Inanidrilus... | ecosystem: Host-associated > Annelida > Digestive system >...
GATTTAATTGACGAACTGCCGGTGGTAAAACGACATCTGAGTAAATTGATCATTATCTGCCGGATTTAATGCCGGATTAAATTAACGGGAGATTAATTTGCTGTGGAAAAACCGGACCTTAATATTTCTTATCTAATAGACAACATTTGAGTACTAATAACTGTCTGTAGGATTAGAGGAAAGATCATCAGAACTAGTCTTTGTTGTATCATGTGCATGAATTGTGCACAGTCACAGTGGCATACACATACATATGCCTAGTGTTTACAGTTGATTGTTGTTTTAGGTTTAATTTTTTTGTGCATTTTTTCTTTACTTGGGCCACTATGCTTGTGTTGGGGGTTAGTTTGTGTTTTGCTTTGTTTATTTTGCATGTTTTGTATATTTTATTGTACATTAGGATGTTGTTACTAGTGTAAGTGATTGCCTTGTAAAAACTGTCACTAAAATAACCAGTGAACCTATGTTATTGCTGCTAAGTCATTCACATGTGTTTTTCACGACAGTCAGCGGTGCATAAGAATGTAAATATAATTTAATCTTAATAGTTCATAAACTTAATGAATGAGTAGTTGTCAAAGAAATCTGGTACTGATGTCCAGTGTTCTATGTGAGATGCATTCTGAAACAAATTTTTATTTATTCAATTTTTGTGTATATGACTAAAGATCAGTGTCACTACCATTCATGCCATTGAATTATTTTATTCAAAATATACTTTCCCAGCACTTAATAATGTGATAACGTAGCATGTTCTGCAGTTTTACTGTAGCAGAAGGCGTTGACAAGTTAATGATAATTTAGTCACATTTCTATACACATAAAAGATAACTTCACTGTAATAGTTTTGTTTCTAACATAAGATGCGTATGACTGACAAGTCAGCATAGTTGCAGCACCAGCCATTTAGCTGCAGCTAGTGCAATGAGTGTAATGTATAATTTTGTCTGTTTGTATTTTTATGATTACAACTTTAGCATATCCACTATGTTAGTTATGTTGCAGTTTTTTTCCAGGACATTTATATATATTTCAAGTTTGGCATTGTGTGGTGTCATTTGGTTATAGTTACAATACGTTAGAATACGTTCTGTGGTAACTACTGGTGTGCACTGCATGTTAATTATGTTGCATGTGCCATTTAGTGAAGACACTAAGTGGGCATTTAGTGTGTGTGCTTTGTGTAACTGTTCGATGTGATTCGGAGAACTAATTGTCAATTGAATGGCGACACGTTGTAGTTGGTAGATGCGTGATTGCTGTATAATTGTGTGCATACATTGTGTCTGGTGCCACAGTTCTTCACATTTGCTAGCTAAGTGCAGTGCACAGTGTGTGAGTTATGTGGCGTTTAAATATTCATGACATGCATAGGGCCAGCCTTCTGGCTGTTGATCCACTGAAAGTTTGTCAATTGAAAACTAGTTACTTGCCATGTTCATCAACTGTGCTCGAGGTTCTCCGTGTTGTCGTGTCTGTGTGCAGTCATCAGTTTGACTTGGATGGCTGAAGTTAACAGCTTGTATCTGTGAGGTGATAAGCTAGCATGATCTTGTACATAACCCTTATCATAAAGTGATAATGGGGCATACAGTGGTATAACTAGATTATGTTTTTATGCACCCCATGCAAAATACAGTTAGGTAACCAAAGGGCAAAACTGAAAATAAGAAGATACATTTTTTTTCTTTTTTTGAAATATGTCCTGATATATACATCATACTCATAACACTTGTATGTTCAGTAGATACAGGATCACTCCACTGATGTGAGCTGTTTCACAGTTTTTAATTAGTTTTTTTATTTATTGGTGTATCAATGATTATTTGAGTACACTTAAAGAAAACAATTATTTTCTGAACCAGTAAATCTAGTGCTTGGAGCACTGTGACCCTTCCATCCTCAGGTGTTATGCCACTGAATGCATAGGGTATTTTGTGCATTTGGTTGCCACTGAAGCAGTATTTTCTCTCACTGTTCAGTAGTTTACAGTGGTTGCCATCTTGCACGGTACTTGTTCCATTTATTTTTGCTGTTGTTGTGTCCTATTAAAACGGTGATGCTTTGTATTTAAAGTCACTCCTAATAAATTGGATGTATAATAAACATGTATGTTGATTTTGATGATACATGTAGTTTGTAGAATTCTGAAGTTTAATATGAAATTTGTTGGGTGTTACCTTATGCAAGGTCCAGGACTGCCATACCAGGGTTGCCAATATGGATTCTCAAAACATTTTCTGAATGTGTTATTGTCAGTAACAGCATGTAGATCAGTCAGATGGCTGGACCGAAGTAGCAGAAACCAAGCTGTTGATGTTAAAGTGGTCGTTGCTGACTTTTAATGGCAGTTCTGGGTTATGTGAACAGTTGAAAACCGTCACGTACGAGCAGCTGTTAGTAAATGCCTTTGAGGACAAACAGCTGACAGTAACAGATGCAGCATGTCGTCATGCAAGAATGGCTGCAACACAGTATAACTGACGCATGCCATCACTAGCATTTACAGAAGCAGTTGGGAAGGTTTCACGATTGCATCAGTGTTTTGGTGCTACCTTCAAAGGTTTTGCATATAAATATATCGATCATTATAATGAACAAGAAACTAGAAATGCGTGGCAAAGCCTAGCTAATAGACCGCTCGGCGCCACAGTGTTGCCCCCGAGCAAGTAGTAGCGAAACAAAACCATGCTACCATCTGGCCAACTGCATAGAATGCACGTAGTATCAGTTTACCTTCATTACGGCAACATAATTCGTTTGTGTGATTGCTCAGTTGACGTTTCTATTTTGTGGCGATTTTTAGCGACAAATAGCATATACCATTTTCAATTATCACAATCGCATCCTGAAAACGATAGGAATATCGCAACGACGATGGGTGCATTAACACCGACGATGAAACACCTACATCTGATACAATTCGAAAATTTTGGTGTGAATGCAAGTGCAACCTATCTTCGTTGGTGAGCTAAATGATAAATCATTGGACGATTATTTTTCATCAACTACGCTCTAATCAACGGAACCTTATAATGGTGATTTCACAAGGTAGTGTAACGAGTAGCTATGTAACGACTAACGAGACCAGTTACCGCTACAAGTTTGGTGTGTAAGATAAGTTTTGGTTGCACCAAGATGTTATGTTTCACTTTCATTTTACAACCAATCATATCGAAACCGTAAACCGATCGGTACAGTCATAAAGTGATATTAGTTTGATATTTTTGTTAGAATATATAAATACGATTTAAATGGAGTTGGCGCAAATGTGTAACCCAGGTGCAACCACATGGGTGCAACCTAGCTAAACATTCAGCCGCTAACGATACTCATACCGTACACGAGTATGGCTTTTAGGCAAACTCGGCTTATAACTAGGCTAGGTGCAACCAGCGTCCGTAGTTTCATGTTGAGTTGAGTCATATCGGCAAGTAGGTAGACCTTAACGGTTTCTGTTTCCGGTTTGGTCGCCGTGGTATTTTGTTTACAAATGGCGTCGGCCAGATGGAAGTGCTTGATACAGAAAAACAGCGTAATTCCTCCAGTTGCTGAAAGAGAACTTCAACAGGGAGACACCAGTGCCGCGTTTGCATTTACGTTTACGTCAATAGAATGTTCCTTTAAAAAGGCAAGTTTGATACTTAACCTTTTTGATATCTTGTACGATGCCTGGTCAAAACGGTGACACCAAAACGGCGACAATCTCAAACGGCAACAGGATAAGGGGAATATAACCAAAACGGCGACAGAAAAGTGTGATTAAAATGGCGACAAAAACAGGACAGTCAAATGCTTTAAGGAAGTTGCTGATTATTAGTAGTCCACAAACTACCACTGCACTTCAGTTGGGTCGACTGTAGCTAGGTCGACTGCTGCCCTGACGCAAGCAGACTTCGGTACCCAGACTTAAAAGAAACTGTGAAACTACAACAACCCTGTTGCATGCAAGCAGCAACATGAAACGGCTGTGTAGATTTTTATTATTGGTGTGGTAGCTGGACGTTGCCTTATATAAATAAAACGTACATACGGCTATACTTGCCAGTCTTACTCGTTTGCACTATGGCTACTACTAAAATTGGAGGCGAATTAGATATCATAGACAGCATGATCCTATGTTTAGCCATTTGCCGTTTTGACCATACTCCTCTTGTACCGACGAAAAACTCGATCAGTGATGATCCTTTTATCACATCCACTATAATGTAGAATGCAATCCGGTGGTTATAGTAGGGTTAGGATTAATTTTGTCATATAAAAAAGAAAGTACTGAGTTTGGGATTTGTGGAGGGGCACAGCGCCTTCCCCAGTGTAAGAGTTTAATTGTAATTTTTTTTGTAAAAACGATACAGCAACAGCTGTGTGCACGTAAAATGACGAACTACTTTTCATTTTATGCACCGGCTAGTATTTTACATGTGTTCCGTCTACTATTTTGACATTACAAGAATGGGATTAGACGTTTTGGTCATTTACTCACTTGTACTTGTACTTGTCCAGATACTTTTAATGCCCATATCGTTGCCAGAACTTGTTTTTGAACTGATTGACTGACGTTGTATCCAAGCATCCACAGTCTTTTGTCGTAATAGATTCCAATCTTTCACCACACGCTGACTGAAGAAGAATTTTCCAGACACATGTAGAACACTAGTCGGTGGATAAAACACGGGAAGTAGTTTGTCATTTTATGTGCATGTAACTGTTGTTGCTGTATTATTTTTTAAAATTAAATTTATACACTGGGGAGGGCCCCTTCTGCAGACCCTACACTCAGTAATTTCTTTTTATAGGATGAAATTAATGCTAACACTAACATAACCACCGGCTGCTATTCTACATTATAGCCAAATTTTCGAACAACAAGTCTGGCTCGTTTCGTACTGTCATCTCTCAAGTTGTATTGACACAATGACAGCTGAAAGAAATGTTCTCGATCAACTGCCTCTTTTCTGGTCATAATTTAGAGAAGGCTTAATTACTAAGGACACTTTGCTCAGTTGGCAGAACCCTAACCCTAAAAACTTATTCTAACACTAACCCTTACCCTACTGAACCCTGCTAACCCTAACAGATACAGTAACTACGGCAGTACCGGTATGGCTTATTTGATAAGGGGGTAAGTTAAGTTATTTCATTTTACCAAACATTGTATGCAAGGAACAAATAAATAAGGCTGTTATTACTTGTGGGCAACCCAACATATATTCCACTTATTCCATGTTAGGAAATTCTATCCTAAATGTCAACTACAGCTAAACTATCCCTAACCTACTACTAACTCTGACTATAACTGTAAAATGACAAAAACACCTTCTTATGATGAGCAAGTCCAGGGCATGTTCTCAATGTTGCCATGTTTCTGAACACCTGGGGCTGTAATGCTAAGCATGCTTGCATGAAGTGAGTGGAGTCCTCTGTTTGGCTTCTGATCTCTAGACACTGTCAGTAAATACTAAGGCAATCAGGGATAGCAGACTTTTGCCTCGATGAACAATTGTCTTCAATTGTGTTATGTATATGATGACAAAGTCAGACAGCATGGTGCCTTTTGAGTAATACATTAGAAATTTATGAGTAGTTAATTTGCCCCGTTAGGCAATTACTGTATGTAAAAACATCAGTCATCAGCAGAACTGGAGGTACATAACATATTGCAATGCTGCAAGAGGAGGACTGAACTTTGGCCACCGGCAGCATATGCAGAAAATTTGCTGAAGTTCGGAGTAATTTGGTTACTTGGCTAGTATTTGCTGTAGTCATTGGTGGTGACATCTCAGAATTTAAACAGAGAGTCACATGATTCCTATCATGCCTGCTTTTGGTGATTTATTGATTTATCATCTGTAGGTTACTACTTGCCACAGTCTGTTCGTGTGCCAAGTGAAATTCTTAGATTCTTTCAAATATTCCAATAATATGGAAGCTTTCCCAAAATTTAAAAGTAGTTTACCTGACCATGCTAATATCACATTTATGGAATAATTTATTATCAGTTTGTAAGTAAAGTATGTGCTATGATCAGTCTGTATATCTTATTCAATGTGCTTAACTTTACCTGCAAAGATAGGACATGGTTCCAACACTTAAGAGGGAATGTACCATAGGGTACCTATGACGTATCTTCTGGGGTATAATTCACAGCAGCTTCTCATGGGCTAGCACACTGTTGACATCACTATAGTATGGTATGGCAGTGTTGACATGTTGCACACTTTATCATATTTTCTATCAGTGGACAGTTTTTTATTGAGATGTATTACAGTAACAGCTGATGTGATGATGGAGTTGCTTGTTTGTTCAGGATGAAGGTACAGCAGCTGCAAAGCTCCAGCTGCGCATGAGCCTGTATGACAGTACATACAGACAGTTCTTCGGTCAGACATGGATTGGTCCTGCCATTGATTTCAAACCCTCTACTAAGCTGGCTTACAATCAGGTACAGTAACTGCAGTCAACGCTGTCGTTGACGATGTGTTCGGGAACATTAGTATAAATTGGGGAATGTGCCAGCAGTCAAGAGTTAACTATGATGTAGCTCATTATGTTGCATTTAGTGCTATGACAATTATGAAGATTGACTTCGAAATTGGATCTTCTCTCAAAATTGAATGCTGAGTTGAGTGGATGATTTTGCGTAACAAACGATTGATTTTTGGCAAAGCGTCGAGTCAAAGACAACTAACTGGCAGCAGCTAGACACTGTCAGCTGCCGCGCATAGTCTGATCAGTGTGTGACGTAGGCCTAATTGTTCAAATCTGTGTAGTAACTTCCACGTGGCTTCTGTTGATTTTCACAGATGGCCGTCATCTTCTGTGGTTCCAGGAAGTGCACTCTGCCCCATGCACGATTGCGCATTTCTCATAATCTCGCTCGTTGTCTTTCAGTGCTGACAGCATGGCTGTTGGCTATCTGTATGCCGGATCAAATTGCATTGAATTGACATTGTCATTAATTGCAGAAAAAATATACAGAAATCGATCATCTGTTACAAATCCAGAATCATCATGTCATTATAGCCAGAGGTCTAGTTTGTGGTTGCTGATTATAAATTTGTATGTATGCACAAATTATTTATATTGGTTGCGACATTAACATATGTGGAATTTATAATTTACATGTTTGCAGTGTTTGCTTTGCTTGCATACTACAACAGTACTATTTGTTACACACATGTAAAGTATGAGGCATAAACAGCTAAAAGTGGTTACTGCTTACAATTTTTATTGCAGTGTCTTTTGCAATGCAGCTTTCAGTTTTTTAACTGTCTGTCTTTGCTGAAGATAGTCTAGGTCGGGCAGGATGCCTGTGTCTCAAAAGAACTGCTTTGGGGATAATTGGAACAGTGACTTGGCACTCTTCCTGAAGCCTAGTCGGCATCGTCAAGGCTCTGAAGAGTGTTTACAGTTATTTCTTTGTTTTGCAGTAATTATTACTGGTTGCGGTATTTCACTGTTACTGCTCCTTTGATCTAATATACAGTGCATCAGTATCGTGGACTGCATCAAGGCAGTATCTGCGTATTGTCAAGTGACAGTACCATCATACTGGCTCGGTCCTCACAGTCATCAAGCCTTTGCTGCATTGCCGGCCCAGTGATATGCATAGATGTTAATGTCTTTACATTTATGCATATCTCACAGCACTGCGGGCTTTGGCCGACTAGTAAAATCCTTTTTTTATCTCAGAATAATAATGCATGCATTTGTATTTGAGACTTACCACTATTACACATTATTGCGGTATTGTGCTAATAATAACTACAGAATGCGCTTGACATACTCGTGATTCTGCAGCTACTGACAACATTTCTAGTGCAGTTGTGTTAATTTACAGTATGCTTTCATATTACTGCTGCTGGCCGTTAGACGTGTCCATGAAATCTGTTGCAGTCAGCATACATGCACACATCCATCAGTGATCCAGCAATATTCATTGTCTTTGAACTGGTTGCCAAGTCCGCTGATGCGGTAGGGGACGACAGTGGCACAGCATGTGATGTCGGTTGCGGCTGGGGAATCATTCCACTGTTTAAACGCCGTGTCAAGTCTGTTGATGTCTCCGACAATGCTGCCTCACCGGCCACACGGTATTTCGCTTGTTTACTTTGCTTAGTATTTTTGTAGTGTCTAGTGATGTTGTTGCCTCGCTGAGTGCATCTGTCGGGCAACTGACGCAGAGGGCCACAGTCGTCTTTGTTCGTCGGCAACTTCAACTCTAACTGTTCCGCGCATCCGACTTTCTACTTTGGGCGACCGAGCATTCTCTGTCGCTGCTCTTCGTGCGTGGAACAGTCCACCTACAGCTATATGTGCTTCAACATATTTCATCACCTTCCGTCGTAAACTCAAGAGCTTCCTCTGCCATCTGAGCTTCGTCAAGCATTGACACATTTTGTGTGACTATGTAAAGTGCCCCTGCAGCGTTTTTGTGATAGTGTCACTATAATAACGTACACTCTTAATAATAATAAAGAATAATAATATGTTCCAAAGATGTTCGGTGCACGTGCAACGTTTCAATGCCATACTGCTTCATGATAGTTTACCAGCCTGTGACTGCACTGACTGAATGATTGTACCCATCTCTGTATTCTTCTAATTTCTAAACTGCTTCGGGATCATATTTACCGAGTGTCTAAAAAATATAAAAAAAAATAAAAAAAATAATAGTAAGTGTTTGTATTTGCTGCATTGCATTACTGCAGAGTATTCGTATGTATAAGTTGTTACGGTGTTATACATTTTGTGCAGATTGAATGTTTATTATGGCAGTCCTCGAGTTCTGATTTTTCTGGAAGGAGACATTGAAAGTACGTGCATTATTTTTTTAACTCAGTAAAATATGAGTCACTGCTATTGAAAAATAGTCATCAGTTTAGGGCTATTTTAATATGAGACTAATCCTGATTTCTTGATTCACCACTAACACTGCTTTTCGTTTAGTCATTTCATTGTACAGCTTTTTATGTTTCCTTAAGCCTGTTATGCCGTTCATGCAGTAATATAAAATTAAATTAAAATGTTGCAAAAAGTTTGCAGAAACTTATGTGAACTTGCAGTATCATTAGCATAATGTTTTGCAGTTGCAGCAAATCACATTGTACCACATGCAGTGGTGTGACTGAGACATCACATATATGAAAGCTGAAATAATTAGCATAACGCCCCACTCATTTTGTAACTGACCTCGTTAGCACAGGAGGTAGTGGAATCGCCTTCGTACTTCCATTTGTTTCTGCTGTATTTTTTAACCAACTGGCCTTTGACCTTGACCTTTTGCATGTGTATGTGGGTCATCACCATGGCTCACAGTGGATTGAAGGTCAAGGTCAAAATTAGGGTTATGGTCTCAGTTCGAAATGCGGTCAGTGGGACCTCAGTCCTCCATCAGGGACAGTTGCAGATTATTTTGTGGAAGCACTGCAAGTTGTTGCACTTTTTACAAACTTTTGCAGGTTTCTGCTGCATTTATTTAATTTTATTTTACATACATATTTTAAATACCTCTTAGGTATTTAAGAAAGTTGAGAAAATTTGGTAGATGATGAATTTGACTATGTTTGCTGTTGTTGTTAATTCTTGAGTATAATTTGTTTTTCAGTTATTGTTTTAGCTGTGTTTTATTGTAATGTACATATTTTCTGTTTTGACGTCTTGTATTTCCAGCACAAGTAAATTTAGCGGCATCTTAAGAGCAGATCACCAGGTCACCTACTGATTTCATCTGTTCTTGATCTACCAAGTTATTTCTGAGGGAAGGTAACCATGCCGGCAGTCCGAAAAGATAAATATGAAAAGAATGTGTCACTCATTATCTGCTGACTTCTGATACAGTTACAAGTGTAATCAGAAATTGAAGAGACAGTGTGCAGCTGAGTTCCTATATCTTTGTTGATTCATTTTGTGATGTATGTTTTGTTTTAGGACATTACCAGCTGTATTTAGCAAGGCTTATGTCTGCGTGATTGCTTGTGCTATGTTAGATAACCAAAGACTGACAAAGGTTCCAAACAGCTGGGTGATATGTTGTGTCCAAACACATCAACATCTGCTGAAGGTTGCACATCTCTTTCCAGAAAACTGCTTTATTGGTCAAAAAGAAAGACTGCCAGGTGTGGTTTCTGGGGCACAAAAGCATCCAAAATCTGGTGGTAAGAATATGTCATGCAATGTGCATTGACTTGTGATTTTATAAACAAAAATCTATCATAGATGATGTAGTTTATTGTCTGAGGGGAACAAAAGATTTGCACTTCAGAGACAGATGTTAAAACTGATATTAAAGCGTAAGATTTTTGATGTGATTTAAAAGAATGAAAAAGTTGGCATAGTTAGTTAGTTTCAAATAGCACTTACTGTATAGTGATGTTAAAGCGGTGTTTGAATATTTCAAACTTCTGTTTTTGACTCGATGCTTGACTTGGATTTATTTAACTCCAAACTCGATTCACGTAACTTGAGATTTGCTTTGCATACAGTCACTTCCTTGGCATTCATTGCTCAGCTCTCTTATTAGGGTGACCTGACCACTGTGGTGATAAAGGATTGTCTGTATCATATTAGTGACAGGATGAAGAGAAGTCGTGCAGGGGGCATACTGCACTGAGGTGGTCTGTTTCATGTCACTTTGACATGAAATTAGCTCGACACCGTGGCATACATACTTGCTGAGTCGGCGGCCTGTCGATGGCATCCTTTAATCTATTTAGCGGCAGCTATGTTGGCGCAGTGCCACTTGTGTTACTGGAAATTTGAGGAGTTTGCAATTATTGGACTTCTCAAAATTGCTGCGACGTGCTCCCCTCTAGTGGGCGTGGGAAGAGGCAGGAGTTAACTGGTCCGTTGGATCATTAGGGTCCTGTTGCACCAACATGAGTTAACTCTAACTGTAGTTTATCTCCGCACATAACCTCCGTTCAGCGACAAATCCATTTTACGAACGCTTGATGGGGACTCACTCAGGTCAGCTGTAACCGAGGAACACTCGCCGGTTAAAATGACGGGTTAAAAAAATTAATCAATAACTCAATTATCATTAAAAATATCAAAAACAGCCTTGCAATCCGTTAAGAAAAAAAAGCAAATTCACAAATTCACAACCACTTCTACTCTACCGACGTCATCAATGACAACAGCAGCTCTCAGCCAATAGCAGCGTCGGAAAGTGGGTTAGCTGCTCAGTTAGCTAGCTAGAGTTGGGCAGTGTTGGTGAAATGCAAATCCGATTTAACTGTCGACTAAAAATAACCCGAGTTCAGTTGACTGGCGATTTGACCTTCGTTGGTGCAACGGGCCCTAAGTAGTCACCTCTGTGGCCAAACTAAGTCAACCGTGTGAAAGTAGAACTGGATAGTCGGCCATGGATCATGGCTATACGAATACAGAGTCGAATTTTGAATTATACAATTACAGCTTTAGATATTAAAACAAACCAAGTTTTAACATCCCTAGTACTGTATTATAGCTCCTCATGCCTTCAGTGCTTTGACACTGTTAGATGGACTATAGAAATGACGTCTGGTCTGTATTGCCCCATATTTTGTGTATTTTAGGCAACCTGGTCAAACATGAGTTAGGCCCCATCTAGCGAAAATGGCTCGTTGACAGAAACTGTCAATGGTATTAACACTGTTGATTTGGTGCCAGTTTCTGGCTTGTAAGAAAACTGCAGCTGTCTGCAGGTGTTTTTTAAGAGCTTTGTGGGATAAGGTGAATGAATATATGTCATAGAAAATTGCCATTAAAATAATTATCCATTGACAGCCAAGCACTGCAGGATGTACCCATGTATTGTCTGTTATTGGTTTATCATATCTTTATTAATGTATGATTTCAGTGAATCATAAAAGTTGTTTCATTATATTACATTGTCAGTTGCTTTTTACACTGAAATGAAACAGCATCGGCAATCATGAGGTTTCATTTCCACCTGCAGAAACTTTGTGGAAGAAGGTGGTTAAATGCTGAAAGTAGTAATTTACTGTCATTTATAATTAATTTTGTGATTGTTGATGTCTTGTGATGGCAGCTATTGACAATTTGTATCGTCCGAAACTTGCTCGTGCCATCCAGTGCTCTATAGAGAAGATTGTGATTAGACTTGGACCGTCACTGGAGAAGTTTGAGGAAGAGTTGAGTCTTTCAGTGCAGAATGAATACAAGCAGCAGCAGCAGCAGCAGCAGCCGATGGCACTGGCAGGCGGCACTGCACAAGTCATAAAACGATATCTGCGGGTACCTTACTGCTGGTGTTGTTTCTCAAGTTTATTCTCACATATGTATTGTGATGTATGCCAGTCTACATTGTGTATATCACTGTCATCACCTTCAAGCTCTGCATAGCACAGCAAGTGTCAAAGTGCACGTGAACTTCAGATTGAGAAATTATTTGCAGATACAGTTGGACTGGAACTGGAATGACTGAGCTGTGAAGTGTGACTGTATTTGCCAGTTGAGCACTTAGTTCATGTTTCTGAGTTAATCGTAGCTGTTGATTTTAAATTTGTTTGTTATTTGTACACAGTGGGTGCGGTCAACCTCCACTAAGACTAAAGGCTTAGACCAAACTGCTTAGACCAAACTTTGGTCTAAGTCGAAAGTTAAGACCGAATTTGATCTCATGTCAGCGATTTGGTCTCAGACCAGACTTAAGAACAAATGTCGCATTTTACCTGTCATTTTTACGTCAGTGATGATGTCTAGGATGACGTCGTATACGGCAGTGTGATTAATAACCGCCGTGAACCAAATGAACAGCATTCCAAGTTAACGTGATGATATAGGTTGGATTGGAAATGTCAAGTCTTTGGTCTTAGCCTAAAGTCTAAACTGGACAACGGACTTAACGTGTTCAGCCAAGCCTTTAGTCTAAGCCTTTAGTCTTTGCCTTTAGACTTTGCCAAAGTTGACCTCACCCAGTATATTAATTGTATATTTACTGTTGTCTGTTGCTGTAAACAGCATGTCTGTTGTTACTATGGAATAATTTGTCATTACCCATTTGTTTTGTGCACAGTTTGGATCTCTTAAAATCTCGCCTTAAAATCCATCTACTTACTGGGTATTAATGTGTGTATGTTGCCACTTAGCTGCTGCCCTTGCTTCAGATTCAAGTCTTTTTTAATGCTTGACCACTGTGCACATTATGAATGCCTTTATGTATGTATATTTGTATTTCACGTATTGTTGGTCGTTATTTTGAAGTGGGTTTACTAGATGTTTTGGCTGTGTAACTGGTAATTGCAATAGTATCACCAGTGATTATCTGCTAATGACAGGTTGGCATACACAATGGTTGGACGTATGTATCTGATTTGGAAGAAGTTCAACTGATGGTGAGTTCAGATACTGGAAGGTCTGCATCATTCAAGTGTGGACACAACCGGACTGGATCTACTGGCTCTGCCAAGTCAGCCTCGTAATTGTAATAAATCATAAAAACTGCAGTTTATTCCCCGAATTAACAGCCATGGATCAAAAACTGCAAAAATCATAAAAAGGTGATATTACCCACCATCATGTTGCCTGAATGTCAACATGATGCTGAGTAATATCACGTTTTTATGATTTTATGAGTTTTTGATCCGTTGCTGTTAACTCGTTTGATAAACTGCAGTTTTTATCATTTATATTTGCTGTTTTATTATCAGTTACAGTACCTTTTTAGTACGAGATGTGATGTAATAATACATCTCATGCTTATGCCATGGTGCCAGTCCGTCTGTCCGTCTGTCTGTGACGTTTATGCACTGTGGTCACAGGATGCGATGGATCCTGGATATCTTTGCATGCTTGGATAGATGGATGTTTTTATTACTTACTAACAATGCCTGACCCGGATCGTCGGATAGGATGATGCCAGGATTTCTGGTGGAAAAGGGGGGATATGGAAAAAGTGGTAATTGTAGCGATATCGCTTATTTTACTTATTTTTTTTATCGATGGACCGTAACCACGTGACGTATTTGTTTTCATGAAAGATATTGAAATTGTTTTGGGTAATTTCGGTAGAAAATGCATTATGTCAGAAGTCAGTGCGACTAATTACCACACTTTCCTAAAATGGCGCCACATCGTACGTAGACGGCGCCGACGTATAAAACGCGTACAGAATTTGCGTAACTGACGTGCGTAAAGTGCGTAATGGATAAATGCATACCGCGTAACTGTGTAGCGGCTGGAGAAAGGTTTGTGCTAGAGCTTATCACATCTCGCGCTATGCTAGCTACTGCTAGGCCTCTTGTATAGCACTTGTGCTAGGGATTGCTATTGTGCATCAGCATACTAAAATTCAGCTGAAATTGGTGCAAACGGTTTTGAGATATCATGATTTTTTTGATTTTGCAGATGGCAATTGGGCAAGATGTTGAGTTGTTAAAAGTGTAAAATTTTATTTGCTAGGAGGTCTGGAGGATCGAGGCACATTACTATGCCAAATTTTGTCGAAATTTGTCGATCTGTCGCTGAGATATTGCGCTCTTTCAGTTTTTAGCGTGAGATGTAATATATACGTCTCTCGCTTTATGCCATGATGCCAGTCTGTCTGTCCGTCTGTCTGTGACGTTTGTGCACTGTAGTCACAGGGTGTGATGGATCCTGGATATCTTTGCATGCTTGGATAGATGGATGTCTTTGCTACTTACTGACAACGCCTGACCCAGATCGTCGGATGGGATGATGCTGGGATTTTTGGTGGAAGT
>Ga0209782_1000825_pt1 | contig 14703 bp, 10 predicted proteins | sample WorMetmaBAHAMAS1_FD_187390 | JGI IMG/M metagenome (GOLD analysis project Ga0209782, IMG submission 187390) | Marine gutless worms symbiont microbial communities from Max Planck institute for Marine Microbiology, Germany - Inanidrilus... | ecosystem: Host-associated > Annelida > Digestive system...
ATATAAGAATATATCTATGTTATTTCTGTTTCCGGTGAAAGACGGTAAGCTTAGTACAGGCGTCAATGCAACATTTAATGCATCATGTTACGGTTAGTCTTCAACAATCTAAAATTACCTTACAAACTATTGTATAAATAATACCTCGATAACTCAGCCCACTTTGTCCTGTTATTTGTGACTAAAAATGTAGAATTTGCAACTTTCACGCAAAGTGTTATGATTAGAACCGTATTGCTCAACACCGGAAGTTCACCAACATCGAGTAAAGCTGGATCTGGGATAAATATTCTTTATTTACTGACAGGCCCTATAAGCAGATTGCACATCCTGCAGCAGGCAGGCCGTTCATGTTGGGCTGGGTCAAAAGTAATGGCACACCAGAAACAATAGTCGCAGCTAGAAAAACCCGTACGATATGACAACGACGAACAGAAGTTCAACAAGTGACTTTGCAGTGTGCATTGGCATATTGTGATACATTCTGTCCCAATAGGAGAGAAAAAACTTGGGAGGGAGGGCCAGGCAACTCAGGTTGGAAAATAACTGTTAAAATGAAGATAATGGACTACTATACTCATCACAGACTTAAATATTCTATCTAGACTCATTATGTCCAATTAGAACAGCAAAAGATTTTGAGGCCGACGCTTGGCTTCGCTAAGTGACATGGCCGCCGGTCGAGTGACATCATTTTACGTCATTTTGTTGAAGTAAGTAAGTAAGCCGTCATCTTTCTGTCAGTGTACTATGTTCATTGCTATTTAGTGTATATCTATTCTATGTTTAGTTCCTCCGTTTAGTCGCCTGTCCTCCGTTTAGTAGGTTGTGGCCATGTTTGTCCGGTGCGTACGATGGCTTCGGCTTGGCCGGCCAGCACGGGGGCCGTGATACTCACAAATGATTCATGGTTTACCAGTATGAAACTTTTCACTGTTGAAAAAATACAAGAGAATGAAACTGTACCAAATTGAGTTGTACAAAGTGACAACAGAGAGGCCACTCGCTGGCTACACATATAACAGTTACACTCACTGTGACTTGAATGACGAGTGAACTTGGCCCTGCAGAGGTCGGCGTTACAGGAGACGTTACAGTGCTGTGTTTCTGCACACAAACAGCGACAATGTATTAGCAATACTGTATATACGCAGATACTGTTATTATGATAATGGTGAACTGACGACACTAAATTAATCACAAAATGTATGATTTTGTCACCAAACATGTGCAACTACGTACAAAATAACTGTTGTTCAACAACACTTTATTATGTAAAATTAGTCATAGAAACAACCCTGGAGAAGTACCAACCAAGACCTATATGAATCAATCATTAATTTAAACAAATTATATGAGCAACACACACCAAGCACCAAGAGATGGAAGTAAAACAGCAAACACACCGTTGATGAGCTAGTGGATGAGTTTGGAGACGTAGGTTGTAAATGACAGTGATCACCATCCTGTGTCTGTCGGCAATAAGCACAGCAATATAATCAATTTAACTCAATCATCTAATATACAAGTTCTGTTGAGTAAACTCAACAACGGCTTCGCAGCTGGCGATGACATTTTGCATGTGGACTGTGAGACGCAAGCAGAGGAGAATAGGCTTTGTTCGATGTGGATCGATATTTTCTAACATATGTTTTGCAACAAAATGTTTAGAATCTATTTATAGCACCGAGTGACCGAGCAGTGCACAGCGACAACCAGGGTTGTCACGATGCCAAGCTGTGTAGGAATGGTCATCATGATATGTGATTGGCGGCAAGCAGTCAGTGGCTACAGCAGTTGGATACGATTAAAAATAATTTACTCTCAAAGAAACAGCCATTCCTGGTTTACTATGTACACTGCACAGTTCAGCAGGAAAGGAAAAAAAGTTAATGAAGAACAAAGAAAGAAGGAAAGGCAAAAAAGAGGTATACACTATATATAAAAAGATGAAAAAAGCAAAAAGACAGAAAGGGCGAAAAACCTTTGTAGAAGGAAACAAATGGGTACAGGAAGGGGGTGAGGGCTGTGGAAAATAAGCAGTGGAAGAAGGACGTGTAGATTCTACTCATTTCCCACTGACATGCTGTTTGAGTTCATGCAATATTTCATAAAAGTTACAATAATGCAACAAGGTTATTGATTTGCAGGAATGGGACATACACAGACAGACAAATTGCAGCATTGCTTAATGTCCAATACTATAGAGCAAGGGCATAATAAGGAGTTATATGGGTGTGGCTGTATTCATCTAGTGTTCTTACAACAATTACATCTTTACATTTCATAGTCATTCACTGGATGGAGTTTTTGCCCTAGAGAGTGGATCAACTGCATCAAGCTACAAACATCTACACACTTACAACGTGATTCACTAACAAACTGGCAAATATCATCCATTGAGATCAGGTGCATGAGAGAACAGCAACAATCTTAATCATCACTGTTTTGAATGAAGGGACAAAATTATGAAAAAAAGGCATTTAACAATAAACAGTAACAAGCAACTTGTTACCTTTGTAATTTTACGGCCTTCTTTCTTCATGATAAGCTCATCGACCATTCCTTGCAGGCACATGCTGATCAGTATTGCCTGCAGACAACGTTCAGTTTCATGGGCTTTAAAGATATCTCACACTAGTAGTCTGCTGATAATGCATTACCGGTGCTCTACGTAATTACCGTTACACCATGATGGCCGACAACGACCGATGATGATGACAATGACTGATGATGATAACAATAACAACTACAGCGACGACTAATGACGACGACGACGATTACTATAACGACGACAGCGATGATATGACGACAACAATGGGTTAGGTCAACTTTGGCTCAGTTTAAAGGCTAAGACTAAAGGCTTAGACCAACAGATAAACATTTAACACAGAGAATTCATAAGTTAAGACTGTTTGGTTCAGCTTAGCCTCGAGACTTAGCGGAAGTTGACCTCACCCAATGACGATCACGACAATGACTGACAGAGCCATGACAGATGACGACAACTGACGACCACTATGACTACTACTACTATTACTTCCATTTAACATAAACAACTATTTTTTTTCCTTTTTTTCAGGAGAACCTGGATCAGTTAGTTCCTCTTGGCTCCTTCTCCTCCATTATCTGTTCTGGAAGAGAGCATACGGGGATTGGTGGAATGTGGTTTTACACGGCAGCCGACTGGCTGTCCTTCCTGGCACGAAATAATCAGTATCACAGCACTGATGGTAGCACAGAGCAATCATCAATCACCGATCACGGCAGTCCATACAAAAATGCAGCAGTGAAATGGCTACCTGACTTGTATAGAGAGTAATCCACCGCAGCGAATTCTTTGCGACCAGGTATTCAAATGACAGCTCCAGACGACACGGCTCTGAACTTTCACCACTGTTTTCTTCTGCGACCTACACAACCTCTATAATTTAAAAAAAAACAAATATTCAAATCCTCACTACTGCATGTATCATAAAATATGGATTTTGACAGATATATCGGCCGATGTTGTGCACGACACCTAATGATCAAATCCAGTACGGCAAATAACGCGCATCTGTATATTGGTTGCCATAATATTATGCATTTCATAATATGAGTAAACAGAATATCACAGGTTAACTTCTATAAGCTTCCTGTAAATATGGTTGTGTCAGTGATAGATTTTGCTGGCATATCTAAACCCACAACCATTTTACAACCATCAAACAGGACAACCTATGTTAAGCCTAAATTCCACAGGAGCAGTTTCCTTGTAGTATCCTCATCACATCCTCATTGACAAGCCAATACGCATGACTTCCTCAGAGCATCCTCACAAGGATACTACGACGAAGTCGCGTGTGTCGGCGTATCCACAAGGATGTGACAAGGATGCCACAAAAAACTGCTCCCGTGGAATTTAGGCTTTAGCAGGCAGGCACCTCAGTTGAGAACTTGAAAATTCCATCACAGCACAGTTTTACTGCCCTTGTGCTCTAGCTAACAGCACTTGTGTCTCGATTAGGGAAAAGAAGCTACAGTTATTGTGAATGGTATTAACTGCAAAGTCTCGGACAAAGGGTGAGGTCAACTTCCGCTAAGTCTAAAGGCTAAGCTGAACCAAACAGTCTTAACTTGGGAATTCCCCGTGTTAAATGTGTATCTTAGCCTTTAGACTTAGCCAAAGTTGACCTCACCCAAAGTCAGTCAATCGTCGACCTACCACTGATGAGATTCGCCAGCACCTCATTCTTGTCACCTTGAAGCTCACTTCCTTCACTTCTGACTGCAATGAAATAACATGACCACTTAGTTCTCCAGTTCTCGGATCTACTATCCATCATTAGATCGACTATTCTATGTAAACAACATTAATTCAGTCGGCAACACGATGAGTAACGTCCAGTATCACTAAGTTCAATTAGCTTTAACGGTAGGTTAACTCCGCTGCATTGTCACGACAAAGGTGGGTCGTCAGCAAAGAGTAGTGTTGAAAAGTGAGTTAGTTAACCAATGGTTAAAGTTAACTGAGCCCAGTGCAAGTGGACCTACAGGGCAAATATACAATGCAATTACTGTGCTGCAATAACTATCTTATGTGATAAGTAGTAGCATCGGACAATCATAGTAAAGGCAACAAAGCCTCTTGTGTCAGGAGTCCAATGGCTCAGGTTCCTTTGGCTTTGATTTCTTCAAAGCTTTGACAAAAGTTTTTGGCTGGGTGATGGTTGCCAACCTCCCGACAACAAAATATGGCAATGTCCTCCTGGTCGTTGGTAAAACAACGGACTGGACCAACTCAAAGATGACTTGAACAGAGGCACTGAAGACCTCTGAAGTTGTGCTGTCGGCCTCAGCCATAGTGATGCAACAGCCGTCACTGGTTAATTGACCAAGATGATGACGACTGACTGGGCTAAGGTTTGCCATTCCACTCGACAGGTCATGTTGGAGATGTTCTTCTCAGCCAATGAGAAAAGATGATGATGATGATGATTACAACTGGAAAAATGTCCAATCTGTAAAAAAAAACCTCTGCCACTCATCCACAAAGTTTTTCTTCTACAACAGGTGAGAAAAAACTGTGGGAAAATTGGCTAACCCAAGTCACCTGGAAACAGCTGGTAAAATCGAGGTCGTGTTGGCTACAATCGCTTTGTTCCCACAACTGCTAGTGCAACAGTTACCACTAATGTAGCACAAAGCACCCATACAATAGACTTTGGCACTGTGGTCAACAACTTATAACTCTAACTGCTTTACAACTACAACCTCTACAATGTTTCACAGTTCCTCCAAACTGTATTCAAATAAAATGTTAAAACGTCACAAATACATACCTTGTAGTAAAAACGGAAGCTGAGTTCCTTGTTGCCTGTAGCAATTATCACCTTGGTGTCAGGATGCGGATAATCAGATGTGCATGGTTTGAATACGATGTATCCATAGTATGGGAGTCCACGTACTGACCGTAGATACTGAAGTCGATATACAGACACATATGTAATCCTATATTATATAAACTACCAGTAACTACAACGTATTTTATCATATGCTACATTTACAGAAATTACACCAACACCACCATCATAAACATTATGCACAAAAACCTGTCAAAAATGACGTACCATGATAACAAAATACACAACTCTTACCGTGCTTAGTGTATGTCTGTCCAGTAAAACCTCAGCCAGTGAGTTGTGAGCGGAGAGTAGTAGACCAGAATTTGAATTGAATTGAGCAAGGTTTAACGTCCCACCAAACACATTATAGGTCATATCGGGGACGGGTTTTATAGGTCAAAAGACCCAACCAACAGTGTCAAAGCACTGAAGGAAGAGAGGTTCTAAGGACCAGGCTTCAATCCCATTAGGTCCACCGCACTGTGCTGACAATAACACAACATATATGCAGTATGAAAAACAAAAGCACAAAATACACACAGATAAACACCAGAACTGCTCGTGATATGTAACTGTGACAAGGTAACGGCATAGAATGCCATTATCCTTATCACAACAGGACACTGAGGCATTATACTGAAATAAATTTCGCACATTCAACAATGAGTCGAATGCATATGATAATTTGTTTCAATGCAAACACGAGAAACAAAACTCACTCGTTACCTCTTTCTTTGAGCCACGCTTCAACAGTGCGGAGAGATGACTGGCTTCTTCATCTGACGTCAGTATCCACCCTCGTTCCACATCACTTACCGCCTACGAAAATCCCAACATCACTAACTCCAACAAACTTTATCCAAAATCATTCAAAGCAATTTCCACTAAAACATCCCCGCAAGGCTATCCAACTTTCTTCTATCATCACGGCTTATCTCAAACAACCAAAACAGAACTGCCATTCAGTCAATACAAATCAAAACCCACAAAACAGACCTCCACTTGCACTGGGCTCAGTTAACTTTAACCATTGGTTAACTAACTCACTTTTCAACACTACTCTTCACTGATGACCCACCTTTGTCGTGACAATGCAGCGGAGTTAACCTACCGTTAAAGCTAATTGAACTTAGTGATTATATTATAATTATAATATTAACAAAAAAGTCACAAGTTATAATCAAGATAAAAATAGGTGTGACATAGCTGATGTCCCAACAGCTTATTCAGACAGCAAAGGAATACATTCAGTAACAGCCCCAATGCCACAGGCCATAAACTTTGTCCAATAAGGACAACAACTGATATCATAATGAATCTAACTGTATGCAGTAGGCAGCATATACTGGCATATATGCAGTTCAGTGCAGCTACCATATGACTTAATCAAATAAAATGACATATGTCACCTGCAGAAACAAAAGATTCATCGCAACACGATCCTCAATTAAGTCGTCATCATAGCTTGAATCCCAGTATCTAAGTGTGCACAACATTGTTCACATGTCTAAATGTAACCAACAGATGTTGCAGTGTTTGTCACAGACACAAATTCAACATACACACCAAACAACAAACATAGATAGAAATTCATCTGATGGCCGTTATTTGAGGAAAACAAATGAATGAAAGTTAATGAAAAATCACAGAACAAGAAGGGCTGTAAAGCCACCTACACTTGCCCTTAAACACAGATACTCTGTGGAATATCCACCTACGTGATGTCCTCAATGGCACAAGGAAGGTAAATAAACACCTTCTTTACACTCTTTAACTCTATCGCTGCCGGAGGCAACTATAGTCGATCACATTCCCCGGCTGCCGTTGGCGACTATAGGCGCCGTATTTACGCAATATATGTGGGCGGGACTTAGTTTCTCGTGGCACTGGCAGCCAGAAATCCGGCAGCAGGATTTCTGGCTGCCAGTGCCACGAGAAACTAAGTCCCACCCACATATATTGCGTAAATACGGCACCTATAGTCGCCAATGGCAGCCGGGGAATGTGGTCGTCTATAGTTGCCTCCGGCAGCGAAAGAGTTAAGGAAGCATGGCACAAATGACCTTCACTTTCTACGTAAGCCAGATTATCTTTCACTGTCACAAAACATCATAAATCCAATCATTCTCATTCTCGAAAAGCATAATAAATCTGCTTACGACTTGCGCACTATTATCCAGTGCATCCCGCTGGAGCTGACTGACTTCAGTGAAATAAATGGTGACTCAAACTCCTGAAGTCTCCGCACTACTGTAAACACAGACAACAATTTTCTAATCAACCTAAACTTTTTGCGCCAAAATAATAATCAAATTATTGCAGTGCTATTAAACTCATTTATTTTTGGCACCCGAGTCTAAAATCAATCAATCAGACAGAGAAGTGTAAAAAACTGGCAGATCAAGTTTGCCATTACAATCTCCTGGCTGTGAGTAAACAATAGATGTCGCTGTCCTGGTCTACTGATGTCATTCACGTCTGACTGCAGTGCATGAGCACAGATTACTTGGCATTGTGGCCTGCTCACAGATGGGAATACAGAACTGGGGATAAAGCACACAGACAGCAAGCATGCTCATCAGGAGGCAATTGGCTGGCAAGTAAAAACATATGATCAGTGATTACGTGCATCTGTATCACGCGATGCGAGCAGTTTGCATTATTTCATTTAATAAGAGCCAATAAGAGCAAAAGTACGTTTATTACATTATCGTTAAAATGAAGCTCAACAGTAGAGCACGTGAGCAACATTCAACAAACTAAACAACAGCATTCATTAATGTCTCAGCACTGTTATGATAACGAGAAAAATCTCTGACATCTCAGAAGGGGAGTCCTCCTCCCTTCTAATAGACAGCAGCTAAGCAGTGACGTTTGTCTGTGGGTTAGGAAGGAAAATTATTGTAACTGTGCCATGTGTCAGGACAAATAAATTCCAATTGTTTCTAAAATACGGATTAAGATGGTACCAGTAGGCACCAGATTAATGTTGCTCTTCTGTGTATTGTATGAACTGAGAGATAGTAATAATCAATTAACGTATTGTAAACTTGGGACACTTTTTGTTCTGATGTTGCACTTTATTGTTCTTATGCGGCCATAATCTGTTTGTCTTTTTACGTATTGTTTTTAATACTGTTTTATTTGTGTGCTATTGCTATTCAGTCTTATGGCCGCAATTTTCAATTAAATACTTACTTACTAACTGCTCAGTGCTGTGTTGTGTATAACATTTGTGCACGATGATATGCACACAAATATAATCAGTTACATTCAAATGTCAGTACTATTCAAGAGACTGGCTTGGAATGACAGCACTGAAATTAGCTATTCTGTGTTGAGCAGATCGCAAAACCAGAGCTCAATCAATCAGAAGAAAAGTAGGAAGTCTAAGCAAAACCTTGGCAATCCAATCTAATTGTTGGACACAAGACTGGTTTAAACAGTGAGTGTCATAACTGACAAGACAGTTGGCATCATTGGTCAACTGCACTGTAAGTTATTTACACCAGCAAACTACTCACAGTAACAAGCACGTTACGTTCCATGTCAAACCTCACCACATAAATCCGGGCTCAAATACGAAAATACGATTAACAAAATTACGACATAAATTAATTACATACACATTACACAGTATTATATTTACATGATAATTAACTTGCTGCTGAAGATTAACGTCACGGAATACAGAATCAAAAACTGTGACAGAATTTGCAAACTGACTGCAACTCACTCAAATTAAGTACAAATAGTAAACAGATAACTGCTTATTTCCACAAAAATAAATGACAAATATGCATGCTATAGCCAGTTGCTAAACACTGTTATTTCCTCATTTAGTATGATCATTGCATAAATTAACAAAAAAATTAATTCGTATTCGCACAATAAAAAGATGTAAGAGAAAAGCAAAATACTTGTAAAGTCGGCATCAGGGTCTTTGCAGACAAGATACAGCCCAAAGTAATACAAAAACTGAAGTGGAAGATCGATCTTTGATGCCACACGCTGAAAAATTACACAAACACATAATAAGAAAATTAATCACATCAAGTCTCATTGGTGAAGGCAGACATGCAACCATCAAACCAGGTTAACTTCTGTTGTCAGTCACCTATTCTAAGTAAGTACACAACTTATATAGTGCCTAAGTCAAAAAGAATCAGGCGGCATTTATGGAGCTCGCTAGAAAGTAATGTTAAAGGCTGTGTGATAGCATTAATGGTGACAGGAAAGTATCTGGCGAGGTTCACAGTTCATACTATGTAAGTCTCAAGGCATGTGAACACACCAGAGCCTCAAACTGGGTCATGTTGAGATGCTGTATGAGGCTGAAGGGCAAGAATATCTGTGCTAATGAATGGTGTAATTCCTGTCAGCAATACCTGGGTGGACTGACAGAACAGCCATGGCAAGTGCTGTGGATCGCAGGACTTTGCTACATAAAACTATCGGTATCACATAGGTTACCAACTACACAATACATGATGAATGTAGGCTGGCAAATAGTATGTAAAGAAAAAATAGAATGAAAGGAGCAAATGAGAGCATACAGCATAAGTATATATGAATAGTACACATTAACGGGTAGTACAGACTTGTACTGATAACAAACTCAAAGTTCTACAACTGTCGATGCCACGATGTATGGCATTTGCTCAGGATTACTTATTAGCATTAGCAAGAAGCAAAGACAACTGTTTTATGGTCAGTACACAGGTCAACCGGTGTTAGCTAACAGAGCCACTTAAGAACTCAATTATCTTGTTGAAGCAAAGATGTCAACTCAACCATTACACATTATTTTACTCTTGCTCACACCCAGCTCTATATTGTTAATCACAAACTTTTTTTTATGTTTTTAATGGGTTGCGCTTGTCAACTTTATTCTAATAAAGAAAATAATGATGATGCTGATGATTACCTCGAGCACATCGTTGGTTTTGTCCATTGATTTTATATTCACAGTAACTTTATGTCCATTCACCAAGAAAACGTCCAGTTCAATGTCAGACGGAAGCTCGAGCTGGCTTTGCTACAGCACACAGTCATTAAAGTGATGAGTACAATGTGAAAATTAACTTATGTTAACCCATTTACGGAATATTTTATGCCATTTGCTAGTAACAGTAAAGATGGCAGCCTGAAAGGCAATGCACTGGCTACAATTCATGCTGTTACTATACCTTTATACACCAGATATGGCAGCATTAGCATTAACGCTCATCACTTTGATATGTTACCAAAGAACCAACATGGCTTCATGGGTAGTTGCAATAAATACCAGCCAAAGACGAGAAGTGAAGGCGAGAAGTAAAGAGGTACACCATGCAGTCTCACAAAAGTGTCTAAAGGTAAATGGTGCCATCAATACTCCTTACCTGAGTGTTGTAGCTGGGGTGGACATCTCACTTTTTGGCCTCTGAGCCATAGGTGGATAAGCCAAACTCTGTGATACATCACTACTTTGATGCCAAACCTATGGTTACCTTCCCGGCTGCAGATCACTGCCATCGCTCCTTGGCCGGTACTTTTTTTCCATCCCACTGTTGGTACGATGCTAAGTTGGCCACAATAACTAGCATATATGTAGCAGGTCATCCATCTCAGTATTAAGTGGATGTGATGAACTTTATCAATAATACCAACATTGTTACCACTAAACCAAGCACCACTTGAAAAAGTGTCTGCTGCTGCCAATAGGTTTCTGATGTTCTCTTTCTGATCTATTTATTACTGCACTTTATTCTTTCTCCAACCTCTCATTTTTATCTGTTTTAACTGAAAATGATATGAAAGCAAGTTAGACCATAAAAACTAACAGTTACCAGACATGGGTCATAATAATACACAGAACAAAAATGTTAAAATTACCTGTTGTGCTGTCAGCAAAAACTGATTAAATGTTGTACTGTTTGAAATCAGTGGAATCTGACTCACTGTAACAATTGCAGCAGTTCATACAACAAAAACTGCAACCAAAAACTGAAACACAATTGATAAATAGAAACTAAATGCACTTACTGCATTTCACAATTAACACAAACCATTCAAATTGTGTATGTCAGGGTACCCACTCTGCTGTAACTTTAGAATTCCAGGACTTTCAAAGATCTTTTCAAGGACCATTCTACAATAACTAAGGGGTCTTGAAGAGCGTCATAAGCTCCCTAGTGAGATCAATGGCAGAGTCCCGGACAAAAATAAATTTAGCAAGATCTGAATGCCAAAGAAGCCAACTGGTGTCATGCATTTCATGATAAACCCAATAAAATTTTCAAAACCCAGAACTATTCAAGGACCACCTTCATTTTCATGCATTTTCAAGGACCAGTGGGTACCCTGGTATGTTCTGAGAACACTGCAAGGACAAGATGAATGACATAATCAAGTCCACCTCTACTACAATTGAGGTATTTGGCAGTTTGAGGCAGTAGTAACGATGTTAGGTGCATCAACAAAGTTACTCTGCATCAGGACCCGGTAGTAGTGGGACGAGCAACCATTCTGGAGCAAAACAACCACCTCAGTATGTAACCAGCCACAAGACCACCTCACATCTCCTTCATCGGGAGAATAATGATTACTGACCAAATTGTGGTGATGCTCTGCAGCTAAAGAGTAAAAGGAGGTATTCCACTTCCAAATAAACATGTAAGTGTGTGATTCATTGTTAAAATATGCAATAATTAAGCACTTTTAAATATATATCTCTTAATAAGTCAGACAAACCTACGGTTTATTTTGCTTTACTTACGGTACAAAATTTTGGTAAAATTTCATTGTACAATTATATGACACCAGCGTCTGACCACCTAATTCAAACACAATTTGAACTAAGGCACTTTTACAGACAATACTGTACAAAATTACAAAATTCTACTCACCATTTTATCACGATAACAAGCAGTCACACATATATAGGGTGCACCAAAAAACCCTAGCCAACTTTGAAACACTTAGGACTATGAATGAAATAAACACACGACAGTTAAAACTTATAACAAAGAAGCTCAGTCTATGTAAACTGCCCCAGCAGTAACGTCACTCTAATTAGTAAAACAAACATTCAACAAAACAGCAATAATAACAACAACAAAAACAATAATGTTCATCAACAGTTTCTTTTCCAGAACAACCTAGGTAAAGCTGGTACCAGAAAGGTAATTCATTCTTGATTTTAATGACAAAATTGGTGGCAGTGGAATTAGCTAAACCATTTGTAAATCATTTGCATGCTGCTTTGGATACAATCATGCCAACATCACATCACTCAATTTTGTACACGCTGGATGCTCTTTGTGATGCCCAATCAACGTCAAAGCACTGAAGACAAAATTTAATCTGCTTAGTACACTTCAAATAACAACATATAGGTAGATAAATACTGAAAGCAACTTATTTTCTGCTCCAGAGAATTTCACTTGTTGTGCAGCATTTCAATAGTGTGTTGCTGCACTACCAACCAGAATAAGTGCAGATATTTATGATTTAAAATAACATTAACAATACAAAATGTCCGATAAAACAAAAATCTGACACACATAAATAAAATATAGTGGTGATAACATGTGCCTACCATTCTGGATAAATTTTTCGAGTTCAATGCGCCTCTCGTCCACCTGGTATGGAGAAAGTGGCAACAGCTTCTTAGGTGGAAAATACGGTAAGCTCGTCACTGATCCGAACTCTTTCTTCAGCTATGAAAATAATGATTACAAGTAATTATGCTAAGCATCAGTGACATAACTTAAACGAGTAGTGAAATAATGCAATGTGATAATATTTACTGTACAGACTTCTGCTTATTGCTTGAAGAGTTATATCACAGAACAGTGGATGTTTATAAATATTATCATATTCATAATGTACGTCCTATTAGGAAAATAAACTTGGTGGCATATGGTCAAACCATTACTTGCTTTGAAATATCAGTTTCTGCAAGTAATGTATTATTCATTAACTATGATCTACTAATGTCCTTATGCTTAAACTGGCATTAAGTGTTATTTTACTGGACAGACATGTTACAAATTATTGTGATCATACACATGGTCACATACACAACCCTTGCGTATGTGCATGACATCTGCAATCACATATGTATATAAAGGGTCAAATATGCCACACACAAAATTGTGACAGTGTTCACTGTGACAGTTAAGTTAACTTACATCATATGTATATATATATTCATAATTTTCATCATTAAAACTATTACAGTATATAACAACAGGCTAGACATTATTAACCTCTTGTTGAAAATCATAGAACTGTCGATATCTGAGTGAGCAGTGATACACACCGTTGATATGTACATTGAAAGCCTGCATATTATATCACAACATAGTTGCTACACTTGCTCTTAACAGTACAGTACTACTACAGATGATTCACTTAAATTACACAGGCAATTCCCATAACAAATACAATTTATACACACATACCTAGGAATGGGTTAACTGTTCTCAGACGTTTTGACTGGAGAACAATTTTACCAAGGGCGGGAGAGGTGGTGTGGGGGTTGGTTTCGGGTGTTTTGTAATGGAACGTTTTGACTGTAAATCATGAATGCCCCTTCACACAGTTATGGACAGTCTGACTAAAATGTGACGAGATGTCTGGATGTTGGAACAGACCTGGAGCATCACTGTCACTGTCGTGTCCGTCGCGGTTGCAGAAGCATGTAAAAGACTGCCACCTACACATCTTCCCCACATTTTACCGCAGCATACTGCATTTTTGTCACTGTTGGTAACAAACGTTGTGCTATCTTCACACATACACACTTGCTATGTTCACGCAATATCAGGTACATCAAATTTTAAGTTTAACACAGATTAGGCCTATCCCTTTGTGAACTGATTGCCCGTCGGCAGTACAGTTGCCCACTAAATTGCCCCTTTGCCAAATAACAGTTCAAAACTGTCCCGTCATCTGGTCATATCGACTGATGATATACATATGGCTAGATGTGTGTATATACGAAAGCAAAGCAGTTGTAACAAAGCTGACCATGCATGTGATGGTTAGCTACAATTGTTGATCTTTATGCTAGGGGCATATGTCCAATAGCCGCGTAGACTGCATTACATTTTTAATATTTCCATAATATGTGCATCTCTAATTGATGAGCGGACATGACGTAACTGATGTTTATTGCTGACTCACCAGTGTGGTAGCAAGATGGTTACCACATCTGCCATTTCTTTGCCAAAAATATTGCGGAGGGGGGCGGGCAGTCCCTCTACCTCCTCATCCCCTCCTCTTCTTTCCCCTCCTTTTATCCTCCATTTCTTACCTTCCCCTCCTT
>Ga0209782_1000826_pt1 | contig 14683 bp, 7 predicted proteins | sample WorMetmaBAHAMAS1_FD_187390 | JGI IMG/M metagenome (GOLD analysis project Ga0209782, IMG submission 187390) | Marine gutless worms symbiont microbial communities from Max Planck institute for Marine Microbiology, Germany - Inanidrilus... | ecosystem: Host-associated > Annelida > Digestive system >...
ACTATACACTGTCTAAATAAAGATAAAAATTATTGGTTATGTCCAGATATCAGATGTAGGTCAGGAAGAATAGAAAGCAAAATCAATTGACTGATTAATCAATGCTCAGCTGGAAATGGCAAGTGACTAAATTAACAAACAGTTTGAAATTAGGCAAGAACAGATAGCAAACTTTGCCCCTAGTGGCACATTCTGATGAACCATACCAAACACAGTGGTCGTCTGACGTCCAACTGGTACCACCATCTGGCAAACTTCTATGAAATATAAGCCTTAAGATCGTGATTGATTCTGGCCCATTGGCTCCATGGTATAAAAACATGATGTCATCTACAATACCGTTAGAGGAGGACAGAGCCGTGGCCATGGGCAACACGCATAAAAAAATTTGGTGAAGTTTGGTGGTGTGGTTTTCGAGTTATGCGAGCAGACAGACAGACAGACAGACAAAAAAACAACAGACAGACATACTCATCAATACCATGCACCTCGCCCAGGGGTGACGTAATTAACTACATTCTAAATATTAAACCTCACCTTGCGTTTTGGCTGAGCGAGGAACTTCCAATCAGCAAATGTTTCTGCAAGACGATCGAGGCCTCCGTGATGGAAATGGAGAATTTTGTACTGACTTTCACGACTAGCAATTACCAGCTGTCCATTTGTGCAAGCATCATCACTGTAAAAGATTCGTAGTGAGCGCATCTGACCTAAATGACAACAGATTCTTTTATACACAACAATGCTGAACATTCTGCACGTACTGTAGTAATTTGAAATTTTTGACTCCCAGTCCAATTCCTGCCAAATCCAACCTTTTTTACCAAATATGGCAAAAAGCCAGCTCCAGCCAAATTGTGGTACCGGTAATTTCCATTTTTCAAACTGTTGTAGAAAGTTAGAAACTAATGATACTGCAATTTTTGTACCGCATAAGTTTGTAATGATTTATCCCCTATTGCATTATTTTGCCATTCTCTTGCTGTATTTACTTCAGACAATTGCATCAAGTGCTTAATGAGGTTGTGTAAGCACATACACCATGAATGCAATTCATAAGGAAAATCTTTGTGTCTTCTACATCATCAGTTCTTCATGCATTTTAAACCATGTTATTTGTCTCCATATTAATTTTGCAGCATAGTACAAATCGCGTATCAAAATCTGTTGTAGTTAAGTCACAATGACAATAAAAATACCGGTGCATATGCATACCAAGATCAACAGAGAAGACTCCACAGACTTGTTCAGCTGCAGTTTTGAATGTCATGTTCGAATCTAGTGCTGGCCTTTCTGCATCAAAATCAATTGAATTGTCAGGAAATGACATGTAATGTTTAACAAAGTCTGAATCCTGCTGCTGCATGTCTCCATTACTACCATTATTTGCTTCAGGCGACGATAAAACAGGAACATCTGGTATATCTGACGGAGATGGTGGCGTGGAGTCTGGACCAGATGTTGACGACGATGATTTTCTTGTGTCCTTTGTACAAGCATTCAAAGCTGTAATTTCAAAATCAAAATCAGACACTTTTTCTACGATGTCATTTTGTTGGCTTAGGTTCAGCTGCAGATCCAGAGAACGTCGCAGCTGCTGCATATCATCACCGACAGCTTTAGATGCAGCTGCAGTCAGTTTATCCATCGTCTCTCTATACTGCTCAGGAAGGACAGATCCAGACTCGATAGCACAATTTTCCGCCGGATTCAAGAACGCTTCATCATTAACTATTTCCTCTGTAACTACGACTAGATTTTCGCCTTCCATCTCAACAGATGCGACTGATTTGCTGGACGAATCGGAACGACTTCGGAGCATTGCTAACTGGCGAACTGCATTAACTGTAACAGAACGACTACTTCCATCGGAGAGAGTGTCACCTTTCTCCGACGCAGTTTGCTCCGTATTAGTCTGCGTTAGTATATTTGTGCACTTGTCTCGAAGTGGATTCACGTTCACGCCAACTCGAGCCCTGCACGTGTTTGTGGGAGTACAACTGGGTCTGATGTTATTTACTGAATCGCAGCTGTTCTCAGTAAAAGCTGCACTGTAACAACTATCACTGGCATTCTCAACAGTGGTGCACACATCGCCCTGACCATCTACAACCGATGAAGACTGTTGGTGATCACAAACGTCAACGTCGACAGCTGAATTTGTCGGTGACTGTGCAGCCGAAGTCAGATAATCGACATGAGCATACTCCTGTCGAGGTGACCGACGAGGAGTGACCCGTGTCTGCGCTGGACTGTTTTCAATACTGCGAGGGTTCTTCTTTAATGTTGAGTTTGGTATCCATGTTAGTATCAGTGTGGAACCGAGCACCTACAGAACACAGATCAATGTATGTTAATCAGTCAATTTTTACAGTGGTAGGTTTTGCAGTTAGAACATTGGGCATCCTGGCGCTTCGATATAACCGTCAAACTTTCGTTCGGCATTCGAGTATTTCGGCATTCTGATCCCTAACCTGTTTAAACCTCATACAAAATTCACAAAAAAATGAATGACACGTACTTCGTCATCCTGTGATCGAATATTCAGATATCCAGGAAAGTGATCAGTGGTGCTCTTGTGTAAGTTAGCCGGAGGGTGGACACACACATTGTTCTTGCAGTAGATGATCTCACCATCAAGTGGCGGCGGTCGCGTTCTGCTATCGTCTCCACCAAAGCCGAGCAGATTAGTCGCTTTTCTGAATAAAGTCGTCAACGACATTGCTCCCTGCCCAAGTGAATCTTCTACAGAGGAGAAATTCATTAAATGATGTACAATATTGCACTATAAAAACAAAAAACACCCTTTCTCGTCAGCGAGTGACGTCACAAGTTAGAGTCATGTTGTTTACAAAATTTGCAGCAAAACATTAGATAAGGATGATTTACAAATGTGTTTTTATTACTGTCGATAGTGTTCACTTCATATTGTTGTTCTTACTTCTTATTGCTAGCATTATAATAGTGATTCAACAAATGGCCAAAGAATACAATACCATGCTCGTTACATTTTTATTCATAATATTTCATTATAAATTTATTTCGATAAATGTCGCCTCTCTAATTCTGTCCATAAATAGTGTATCCACTCCTCGCGATTATTCCTAAGAAGTAGGTATTTGTTTTAGGTATTTGTTTTTTTGGAAACTGGGGATTTTGCCAAATAACGTTAATATTTTTTTTAAATTGCAATCAAGCAATTAAATTCTGCAGTCATAAATAATGCATTTTATTTTTAATTCTTATGGTAATTACAATATCGGATGCATTTGATAGTTGATAACTTTATACTTAATTTACGGACGCAACGTCAAAAATATCATTCACGTCTGATTTTCTTCAAAGACTGTCAATGCCTACGGTGGCATACAGCGCTCACGGATATTTCCAATACGGAAGGCTGTTTTTCACTACGAAAACGCAGTGTCATTTCACAGTTTCACTGCCGTCAAATTTTGCACTTCTCACTTTTTTGAAAACGTTTCATTCGCTTGCAATTGTATAAGATGTTGGGATTTCTGAAAACGGGAAGTGGCAACATTGCCGGAAATTGTTAATGTTTACAAACAAACGCACAAAATAAAAACAGTAATATATTTGTAATTTTTTATTGTTATATATGATTGAAATCTTCGTGAAGTTGTCTCAGTTTATGTATGCGTAAATAAGCAGCCGTCACTTGCACCAGGTTTCTTAAAAATGCAGCGATTGCCACTTCGGTCATTCGCTAGGGCCGAAATGACTAGCCTAGCTCTCGTACATATTGCCAAAGAAGCCATCTGGTACGTTTCACGTTACGCAATAAACATTTTCCAAACCCAATGAAACATGATATTACAGCACTTGGACCACATTTGATTTCAAGTAATTTCAGGGCCTTAAATTTGTAATAACTAAAATTGTACACAACTTTTTAGACAAACACTATCCGTAATAATGGCTTTAAAAATAAGTAACCTAACCCTCTTAACTACAGGCTAGTCATCTACATACTAGCTCAGTTCTCTGTGCAGTGATTTTGTTTTTATGCTACAGCCAATAGATCTTATTGATACAGGCTGTTAGTTATTTGTGGTGATTTGTTTTCACCAGAATCATAGAATGCAAGGAAGACGAGTACGCCACCAACCAGATTCCACTGCTGGTATAGAGAATGATAACTCCACAGAGTCTGATATTGCGGTGTCGACTAACAGATGCATGAAAAGATGCAGTGATTCTCAATTACTTAATTCAAAGTCTCAGCGACGTTTACGTTCTTCCAATAATGCTTTGGTGTCATCACCAGAGTATGGCAGTAGGACTAGAATTGATACAGAACTCTGCAACCAGTCTGTTGCCTGCAAAAGCAAAGATCCGAGCAGCAGTAGTTATGTTACTTTCCCTGATCAACAGCAGTTATCTGACGATACGCTAAGTGCATCTGCCAGTCGACTTTTGTCCACATTTTTTGATCAACCGTGTGTCCAGCTGGCTCGTAATCTTCTTGGAAAGTACCTCGTTCGCATTTCTGAAGAAGATGGTAAACGACTAAGTGGAAGGATAGTCGAGACTGAAGCCTATGTTGGTACTGAAGATTGTGCTTCGCATTCATACGGTGGTAGGCGAACAGCACGCAATGAAGCAATGTACATGCCGCCTGGAACATCTTATGTTTACAACATCTATGGCATCTATACTTGCATCAACATTTCCAGCAGAGGTATGTTGTATTACTAACAGATCTATTATGTCCTCGAGTTTATTTTCATAAAATTTACAGCTATATGCCATGTGTCGTCACACTCATCCATAGTTTTAGTTTCCATACTGCATCTTCCTGACAAAATTTGGTGGTGATGCATGTTTGGTTTATATAAAGACACAGTTCAAAATTTAATGCATTAGTGTTTAGTTGTGTGTATGTAACTACTTATGCAAACCGGCGATATGTTATTGACGGAACTGATTGTAGGAGATGGAACAGCTGTGTTAATCCGTGCCTTGGAACCAATAGAAGGTCTGGACATCATGCAGAGAAATCGAGGTTTGGCAGATAAAGGTGACAAAGTAAAACCTCATGATCTGTGTAGTGGACCATCGAAACTTACAAAGGTTCATCTTATCACTGCAATTTATATACATACAATGTTTGGTATGCTTTGTACTCGTGTACTGACAAAGTTTCCACCTAATTCGTAAAAATGACCGACATCCGTCACTAGTCCGTAAAATATCTGACAATCTGAAGCACCAAAAATACATTTTACTAATAGCTGTACAAATCAGATAGTCATTTAATGTTTATTAGCGCGAGATGTAATATATACATCTCGTGCTTATGCTACGATGTCAATGTCCGTCTGTCTGTGACAAAAGTGTATTGGAGTATTATAGCTAATTTAGGTTTCAAATTCCGATCCCAATTTACCGCGCCTTGCAGTTGCAGTGCATGCAGGATGATCTCGCGCTATGCTAGCCACTGCTAGGCCTTCTTGTCCAATTTGCAACAAAATTCTTCAACTTTCTTTGACCTCACTACCTCATTTTTTTTAGGTATGTGGGATCCTTCATTGGTAAATTTTAGCTGTCTTTGCTGTTGAAAGTAAATATTTATAAAAGTGCATATTTGTAATTGTAAAAGACACTGATACTACTACCCATGTGAATAGGCCACATGGGGCGGTACTTATTTTAAAATAAAATAACTAGCAGACTTGGGACGGAAAAAGAAATATCGGACAGTAATGAATGCAGTGCTACATAAATTATTTCAAAATTATACTAATTTCTCTGATTAACATAGTTTTTGTTCTGATAGTTTCTCATTACCTGAGACATATGTACAGTATATAATTCAGTGATGTTTATTTTGATACAAGTTTTGTTCCACGTGTAGGCACTGAAAATTCTCAAGTCCAATGGTGACCAGATCGATCTTGCTACATGCAGTTATCTGTGGTTGGAAGATGGTCAACAAGTTGCTGACAGTGATATCATTTCATGTAGTCGTATTGGTATTGGTAACTATGCCAAGGAATGGACCAACAAACCGTTGCGGTTTTACATACGAGGATGCCGCAGTGTTAGCATTAGATGCAAGGCTGCCGAAGATACCACCAGCCAGTAGTTATGTAATAAACTGGATATAATGTACACTGTGAACATCTTCACTGTTCAGTGATAGGCCCGTTCATATTGCTTAAGCTAACAAGTCAGTTCAGCGAATTTCAGTCATAGCAGTGTTTACTGGCACTAGTTTTGTCTTATTTTTCAAGATCTGTCTGATTTATAGTCGCGTATCATTATCAAATGTGTTGTATTGAACATTAAAAAGCCAGTAACTGTTACCAGTTCTCGGTGTATATGGTAACTATGGAATTTACAGGACAACTCCAGCTTTTGTCTTTCATTTTTTGTAACAGACTGTGGGTTGGTGCTTAGCACAAAAATGCTCATTTTCCACACCAATGCTGAGCTGGAGTAAAGTTTAATTTTGCTGTCCCTCTTCCCTCATTAGAATGATATTATTTTCATCAAAAGCCTAGATAAGCTGATAGTGAACAGATGTCAGTAAGTTGGCTTGAACTGTGCAAAGAAGGAACAATTTGTCTACATTCCCTAATAATTTCAGTAGGTGTGTTTGATTGAAAAAAAAACCATGAATATTCCAGGATTAACAGCTTTTATCGTACTTGTGATTTGTGCAGTAATAAAGAATGAATTGAATTTTATTGTTATCTGTTAGGTTGCTTACCGGTACTAAGCAAAGCTAACCATAATGGATAATTAACTTTTTACTACAGCTACACTGAGTAGACTAGATTTGACATTTGTTCTAAAGCATCACTTTATGCAGTTCTATAGCATCTAGCCTTACAAAATGTTACTGTAGATACATTTTTATGCATGTAAACGCAGTACTGGCGTCCGACGGTTAACAGCTGGAGCAGCATTCTTCCCTCAGTATAGCCAGCTGGTTGATTAAGGAAGGAAGAGGTCTAGGGTGGGTTTTTCGTGACAGGGAACAGTACAGTTTCTGAGAATTATTTATATTTTGTAAAATAATTTATAACATCGAGTCACTAGATTTTAACAAATAGAACAAAATGGTACAGTACAAATGCTTTATACGACACTGAAATTTCACTGTCGGTGTAAACATTTGTAATAATGTGTTCTACAGAACAGTCAGATGTACTTCAGTCTATGCCACAAGCACACAGGCTCCACCAACACCTTTAATCTTCTCCTCTGCTTGACGGCTAAAAAACTTGGCTTTAACAATGAGCGGCTGATCTGGCAGATGGCCTTTTCCAAGCACCTTGTAGTAGCCCTAACACACAAAACAAACTCTTTCTGGTAATAGCTGTTTCTTGAGACTGATTAAAGTTTTAAATCAATCAAACATTTTGGAGACTTCTTCCTAAACAACCTCTTAGTTCAGCACTGAAAAACTACGTATACGTCAAACATGACAAAATCTAAATATATGCTACATAATATGAATGCAAAAAAACTAAAAGCCAGGGGGTAACCTTTTATGACCTCAGACCTGTTAACAGAATGTAGATAAATAAGGAACTGAATAAATAAGTAAAAAGGCTTAAGTAGGGAAGTAAATGTAAGCAAGCATACAAGTGCTGAAAACCACGAATGGGGATTGTAAGATACCCCAGAGCCTGTATGGGGCAACTGTTTATTGTAACACAAAGCTTGTCACCCTGTTAACAAGCTGCAGATGCAGCTGACTTTTCAGTGGTTGCTGTGAACTCTGGTTATATTATACAGAGTATGTCAATGCACGACGTGCCAACAGCTGCACCAGAGTCAGAGTCGGCATAGCGAGTGCAGCGTTTGCTCTACACAGTTGGAAACGCCAATCATAGTCACTGACATCGACTATAATGGAGCTGAACTGTGAATACTCTGCAATTTTCTTCTCTCATTAACAAATAACTGTGAAGCAAACAGTTCAAGCAAATTTAGCAATGCATAATATCTCAAAATATACTGCTGAACAATAACTCGACAAAAAACGAGAACTAAAACTGAAACTAACAGTCAACTGTAACTGTATCATTGTCTACAACACGGTACAGAACAGATCTGAAAACCTTCCCTCCTAACCTCCATAAAAATATCATAGCTCTGATGCTACATCTGGGAGTGGAGGAAGAGAGGAAATTTGTAGCGAGTGAAATTATAAGTGAATATAATACTTGAGTCTTAATTAATGTCTACTTCTTCAAAGTCTCAATAACAAAAAATAGTTTAAAAAGTTGTGAACAGCTTAAAAGGAACAGTACTGACACTAAACAGTTAATAAAGCAGAGGGGTTCATAGAAAAGTTCATAGTGGCTATGGCTTTAGATTGAGGCATTCCAGGTTAACAAAAGCACACACAAATATAACCACACAAATCTGTTGTTTAGTACACCAATCAACAGCCGCAAATACAACTAGGTGTGTAGTGTTTCTGCACAATGTGCCGACACGTCACTAGGGGGCGTGTCAGTATAGCGCGTGCAGCAGTTTCATATACACAGTTTGTAACGCCAGAATGATCACGCATGTCACACTGGAGCTGGACTGTGTGAATGTGACCATTCATCAGCCACTATCACACATACACACACTTGTGTGTCAGACAACTTGAAGCTCAGCCAGCAATTTGTGAATGAATAAAGACAAGCCCACCCACTCCAAATATTTTAACAATTTAATGGCGAGGAGCACAAGCAGACAAGTGGCAAAAATAATTCTGAAAACACACTACTCCATTCAGCGAGTAATCATGATTTGACACAGAATTTTGATAATTGATAATTAAACTGAAAATGACTATTCTGAAGTACCGGTACTTGGCAATTTTGGAAGATAATCATTGAGTCTGTCAGACCGTTGTGTGATTAACACCAAGCTTTAGATAACTCCATCAAATCTGCTAACGACTGTCAATATGTTAAGAGCTGTGCAGAACAACTAAACCAATATTTCAAACACAAACCGACTTTTTGTTTTTGAAGATCCAATTATCAGTTGTGATTAACTGAATCACCAATACAAACTATAACACATCTTGCATCAAGATGCACAATCTACATAATAACAGTTAAGCTATTAGTATCAAGTTAACGATATAGCGTGTCTGATGTTAACGGGGCATCAGTGGCACAGAGCGGCCAAGAAGCACGTTAAACCAACATATTTACTGTTCCTGTTTTGTATCTGACTAGCAACATCAAACGGTTGCCAATCATCAGTGTGTGTAACAGGTTTCAATAACACTATGTGATGACGAGCTTATCTCTAGAGTAAACAACTAACGAAACTACAATGTATTAATCTAACTGTAGTCCCAAAAACTAAGATCACTACTCTACCGAGCCGACAGAAAACATCTGCAGACAGAATGCTTACCGATCGTACAACGTCGATGATTGGTGCTTTGTCTGTTTTATCTTTGTAGTACGTCCTCGTCTGTTCCGACACCAACGTCCACAGCTTGTCCAGGTTGATTGTCGGGCACCAGTACTTCTGCCTTGTCATGTGGAAGTGACGCATGCCAACTTTACCAAAGTAACCTGGATGACTGTAATTTCAACATCACACCACAACACCCTGAACACAGGCCACCATGACCATTTAGTAAAGTCTCCATCCTAAACTGACTAACTGTACAAGAATGTGGAGATGAAGATAAACTAACAGCACAGATAACATACAAGGAAAATCACTACTGAACCTTTTAATACCAGTTTTACGATTGGGGGAACTCTTGCAGATTTTTTCATGGGACAAACTGCAAAATTTCTGATATGGAGACTTCATACAACCAAATAGCAAAATACTGTCATCTAAAAACTCTGAAACTCATAAAACGTTGGACAAAACTTCATAGCAAAACATAATTCACATAATTTCAGAGTTAACCATTCTAACTTTACAGACAGCTTAGAAACACCGACACAATGAGACAGCAATAAACAGCTACGTGTACAAGTGGCACTGCACAGTTCTGACACTAAACAGTTAATAAAGCAGAGGGTTTCATCGGAAAGTTCATAGTGGCAATGGCTTTGGAGTGAGTCATTCCAGGTTAACAAAAGCACACACAAATATAACCACACAAAGCTGTAGTTTAGTACACCAATCAACAGCCGCAAATACAACTAGGTGTGTAGTGTTTCTGCACAATGTGCCGACACGTCACTGGAGGGCGTGTCAGTATAGCGCGTGCAGCAGTTTCATATACATAGTTTGTAACGCCAGAATGATCACGCATGTCACACTGGAGCTGGACTGTGTGAATGTGACCATTCATCAGCCACTGACAACTTGAAACTCGGCCAACAATTTGTGAATGAATAAAGACAAGCCCACCCACTCCAAATTTTTAAACAATCTAATGGTGAGGAGCACAAGCAGACAAGTGGCAAAAATAATTCTGACAACACACCACTCCATTCAGCGGGTAATCATGATTTGACACAGGGTACATTAGTTACAGCCATGCTTGTGTGTGACAAATATTCTATTACACAGTCACCACCTTAATTACTATGACTTTGGTATCATAACCTATTCATGTGTTCCACGCATTCGACAGAAAAGTAAGAGGGCTTTGTCAACATTTTCAATGCCAAAAAGCACTGCATGCCCCCCCCCCCTCAGATACCGTAATTTAAGCATTGTTCTGGCAAATCAACACTGAACGGCAAACACTGCAGTAAGTTGCACTCACTATTTATCGAAGTTAATTCGATGATGATGCATACCACCGGCATTACCGCGTCCACTGGGATGTTTGCGGTGTTTACCTGCACACAGAATGTCAAACACACGATCTTACAGTTACACAATGTTATCTATCTTCATACTTCAGCCTGCAGTCTCCAGTATGTCAGTAAACCCAAAAGCACTCAGCAAAAACAGGTAGATTCTAACGCCCCTTTAACACTGAAAATTTATTTTGAAATTCAGTTTTGAAATAAAACTTTCAAATTTTTTTAATTGCGAAAGTGAGCACATTCACATTGGAAATTAACTTTCGAACGCCATATGTAAACAACATTGCCAATGCTTCAGTCAATGTTTGTAACACTGGCCAATTGATCAATCACTGCACTCTATAAGTGAAATTTCTTTCACAAAATAGAAAATGTACTAAACTGCTAAATAGAATTTCAAAAGTTGACTTTTCATGCTAGAAATTTTCACGCAAAAAAAGAGACTAATTTACATTTAAATTTCAAAATAAATATCCAGTGTGAAAGGGGCCTAATGGAGTCAGTATTCGTATCACTCATCTCACCACACCTCAACTGACCTTAACTAATCAGAACTAAGTGTGCTGTGATTGGCTGCAGCCATGGCAAACTGGGTCATGTGCTGTGAATTGTTTGCTCATTGTTTTAAAAGATTTCAGATGCATGGTAAGCACTGTTAACTGTTTTGTAACATTCTTTATTTTGGCTGACTTGTTAATTTGTAGTATTGATTCTTGAAGCGACCTATGGTGCAGTTTATTAACTTCCAATCTAGGAATGGGTCGTTCGGACCAATCGAAACAAAATCGCAAACCATGATTTTTTCCCCAAAACCTGCCGAAACTGACCATAAACGAAAATTTGAAAACCGTATCACTAGAGATGAGCACCCTCACCTAAACACCTCTGAGAATTGTACTCTACCTTCTCTTATGTAGCAATGATCTCACTATACAATACATGAACAAAAAACATGCTGCCTATTAGTAGCATTAAAAGACTATCTATTAATTTATGTCAGGTACATTAAACAAGAGTATGTTGATGCACGACGTGCCAACAGCTGAACCAGAGACAGAGTTGGCATAGCGAGTGCAGCATTTGCTCTACACAGTTGGAAACGCCAATCATAGTCACTGATCGACTATACTGGAGCTGAACTGTGATCAGGAAAGACGGTTAACTGTATCAAATTAGACCCGCATAATGCCAGCATGTTGTGTAAATTAGGAAATCAGTACAAGAGGGCCTAGCAGTGGCTAGCATAGCGCAAGATGATCCTCCACTCTTCCCGGCGATGATCCCTCCCCTCTTCCAGGCATGCACCGCCGCAACCACAATGCGCGGTAAATGTGGATCGGAATTTGAAACCTAAACTAACTATAATGCGCCAATGCACTTCTCTGTCACAGACAGACAGATGGACACTGACATCGTAGCATAATTGTATTCCCATCATTTGTGTAAAGGCAACCTTATTTTTGGCTCATGCATGTCAACCACAACATTACACTGTTGCGATTACTAACCTACTAAAAAGTGACATAAAAATCTCAAGTAGTTGCCCTACATCTAAGAGGCAAAATACCTCGCATAGATAGAAACGAAGCAATTACGTCAGTATCACCTCAGTACTCAGCAAAAATAATGTACTTACCCAGGCTGCAAAAAACGAGTTTTTTTAAATTGCAGGTTTTTAGTTTTTTTTGGAATGAAGACCGGACGTGAAAGTACGACCAAAAGCACATTTAAACCATCTCATACTGTCATACACGATGCCCCCTTCTCCTTTTAACAGACTACAGTATAGCATGAACAACTGCAAGCATTACTTTAACTGGTTATGAGACTGAAACTACAAAAACCCACTACTTTTAGCATCTGTTAACATTTGCCATGTAAAAAATTAAGATGAAGTTGATGAATCTCAAAAATCACAATAAAAATATGAATCTAAAGTTCATTTAATAAATTTACAATAAAAATAAAAATAAACTTATACTACAAGCGTAAACTGGTACTTACCAACACGACCGTGGCCTGCACTTACATGACCACGCAGCTTCCTGCACTTCTTCTTTTGCGTTGTCTACAATGCAGTGTAAGACAATAAATTTACGTAGACTTACGTTGAAACAACTGACCAAGTACACACCTGAGAAAGTACAACAACTGCTTAACAAAAATAGTTGTTGTTCAGTGGGGAGATTCTCCGAACAATACTCAATGGAATTAATTATAACCTGTAAAATAGTATACACGTACACTAACTACATTGACTAAAATGTACATATACCATTACCTCCAATTAAAATAGATGAATTTAGTAACTAACACGCGAGATGAACTTAGATAAAAATTCTCACCATTTCGAAATGAACAACGTAAACAGGAAAAAGAAATAAACTATACACTAAATATTCTATGCTAGACTACAGATTTGTAACTGATAACTGGATCAATGGAAGTAGGCCACAAGCTTCACTGTCTGACAGTAACCGTCTGTATTCTGTAACGTTCGTTGATGATACAGTGCTACAAAAGTTAGAAGTGTATAGATCAGTGTATTGGCTACAAGCACACCGAAGCTGAGCCTGATCGTTGTGTCTTATGATATCGAATTCTGCCGAGAAAGACCAGTGGGGTATCACTTCGGTCGCAACTCGCAATAATCTTTGCTGGAGAAAGTCATTCGCCTCGGCCGTGTTAACAACAACGTTGATCACGCAGTCCCGTTGTTTCTGCGCTACGTCAACGTTGAGTGAATGTTGAGAACGTGAGACGCGTGCGATAGAATGGAGAATATATGGAGTCTAACCGTTAGGCCTATACAACTCTCGTTGCTGACCCACTTACTGATTACGTCGTGCGGAGTGCTGTCTGCAGAGAAACATCGCCTGTTGGAGGTATATATAGCCGATCATTACTTCGCCCCTGAAAGGGCGATGATCGAAGTACGGTATATTGAATTATTGATGTGTATCTGCATGTCCACATTGGCATCTTGATAACCGCACAGTCGAAACGTGGCTGATCCGTCCTCTTCTAACGCTGTTAATTGCGATACGTTATTTACTTCCGGTTTTGAAGATATCGTCAGGTTTTGCATATAAAGGGCTCTGGCGCTTCATTTAATTAACACTTAGCAGCTAGCGCCTATAATCAGCGGATTGCTTTTTGGCAGAGACTCGAGAGGGGACATATAGAATTTAGAAATTAGAAATGGGAGTAGGCCTATAGAGCGGAAGAAGGGTCTAGATGAAGATGAACTTGCACTCGGGGTAAAAATGAAAAATCTGGCTAAATGCATTTTTGCGTACTATATGAAATGTATTCTAGATTGATTTACTGATTGAATGTTTTTTTTCTATTCCATATCAGTCATAGGCCTAGGGGGGCCTATGTTCATTTTTTGTTCTATATTTTTTCAGGTAAACGAACCAAATGACACATCTCTGCTTGGTACGTTGCGTTTATTTTTTGCGTTTTAGGCACTGAGCCATTCTGTAGGCTAAGTATTGTACATGACAACACGTCACGTCACGTCAGTTCAAATATTGTCACGCCGGTTTTTGGACTGTAATACTAGAGTCGTAACTGCGGTGTTAAATTTCATTCTCTATAAATTAATCAGTTATGCAATCAATTGTTTACTTTATGTGGCAGCAGAAATGCTGACCGGATTCGCTACAATTATAGCGATATAATTAGTGAAAGTAGGCCTTAAAACAAAAATAATGTGGAGACAAAGTTTACGCCTAATCCGCGTGCAGACTGGAACTGTTTCAACGTGGCGGTGAACAGCGCCGGCAACTTCAGTTCTCCGGGGTTTCCGGTGAGTCTGCCCGTTCAGCCGGTCTTCTGCGAGTGGAAGATCGAGACCAACAGCGGCGACGACGCGACTCGGCGCATCCAGCTCGACTTCCACGTGG
>Ga0209782_1000827_pt1 | contig 14682 bp, 7 predicted proteins | sample WorMetmaBAHAMAS1_FD_187390 | JGI IMG/M metagenome (GOLD analysis project Ga0209782, IMG submission 187390) | Marine gutless worms symbiont microbial communities from Max Planck institute for Marine Microbiology, Germany - Inanidrilus... | ecosystem: Host-associated > Annelida > Digestive system >...
ACAATTCGGTCTCAGTCCAGTTCACTTTACATGCAGTAGATAGCTTAATCCCCTAGGGATTAACTTTTGCTGAGCGAAAACTCACTTCACTTTTTTACTTCGGATTTGTAAACAATGATGGCGATGAATCGCAGATTCGCGGTCCACGGCAGCTAGTGATGCGCGCGTTTAGATATTAACAGAACATGATCGTGTATTCAAATGCGTTACAAAATTCTTTTGTTGTCATGGACCGTGAGCCTTGAAATAAATTGACCGATTGATTTAAAAATCATTGCTAACAAGATGACTACAGAAACAAAGTAAACAAACTATTTTTAGCACCAGTTTCCGCTCAGCTAAATACTAATCTGGCTTTGGACTCAGTCCAAAGATTAGCGTTCAGATTAAGCTTTCTGCTCAGTCTTTAGACTTAGCGAAAGACTAATCCAAAAAGTGAAGTCACCCATTGGCATTAGCAGATATACTATTTATTGTTAGTTTTTGTCACTAGTTTTTCTGTTTCTGGTTCCGTGCTGTAGCTGGCTAATTGTCAGCTTTGCAGTGTACTCTGAACATTTTGTATCATATCATATCGTACAGCTGCAACACTGTCGTCATTTGAAATGCACTGGTTATTAGCCGTAACTATATATTACTTGAAGTTGTCATTGGTGACATGTATAACTTAATATGTCATATCACTTAGTAGAAGTTCATTAGTTTATTGATATTATTACATTGATGTATTTGTTTAACATAGGTCGGATAATGGATTGTGCATTCACTATGGCTTTCAATCCTCGATATGATAATCTTCTAAAGGCAGTGAAAGATGCCACAAATACTGGAATTAAGGTATAGGTACAGCTGATAATTTTTTTTTTGAAAAAAAGTGTTTTGATACATGTTATATGATACTTGCAAACATGGTTATTGTTGTTTAGTCAAAGAATTTGGGCTGCTTTTCATATGAAATACCACTTGAAGTAATAGTGGATTTCTACAGCTGTTTTTGATACTGGTTGTCTTTCTCTATTCCCTAAAGTCTAAAGTTTAAACTGGATCCAAAAGTCTGTTTGGACCAGTGCTCAGATTAACACAATTTTAAACTTAATTTAAAACTGAGTTTCAGACTGAAGTTTGATTTTAACTTTAGTTTTGAACTCAGTTTAATACAATTTTGCATTGTCACTTTTACTTTTGCATATTAATTACGTTTTAAACTAAGCTGAGGTTTATAGTTGAGTTCAGAATGAAAGTTTAGGTGTTATGATCTGCTGTTGTTTGGCTGAGATGAGTGGCTTCTGAATTGTGCTCCGAACGGTTTCCTACTGAGATACTGGCTAAATCTATAGAGTGATTATGTAGTTAGGCCTATTATACAATAACTATGTAACAGTTAGTTTCTGCTGATTTTTTTAGCACGAGATGTAATATATACATCTCACGCTTATGCTATGATGTCAGTGTCCGTCTGTCTGTCCGTCTGTCTGTGATGGAAGTGCATTGGCGCATTATAGCTAATTTAGGTTTCAAATTCTGATCCCAATTTACCGTGCATTGCAGTCACGGTGCATGCGGGCGCGAGCACTAACTATTTATAGTTCAGTGGGCGCGAGGTAAGGGATCATTGCCGGGAAGAGTGGATGGATCTTCACGCGCTATGCTAGCCACTGCTAAGCCCTCTTGTTTTACTACATCTGACGATTGTTAGCAGGAATTGATTGCGTGTTTGTCACAGGAATCTGGGATTGATGTCCGGCTCTGTGATGTCGGTGCGGCAATACAGGAGGTGATGGAGTCATATGAAGTTGAGCTGGATGGGCGAACTTATCAAGGTATCATTATAAACATGGTGCTGTTACAAGTTTCTATAAAATGTCTTTTGCATTTGTGTGTTAGGAATAGTAGTTAGTATTTCATCTGTTGAATGATGGTGATATTACCATTATTAGTTAGTGTTTTAATAGACTAACTACGGTACAGCATTTTAATTTGCATGTCTGATTTTAATTTAATTTATTCCATCATGTGGTTGTGACAGGTTTCATTCTGTAATTTATTTATGTCAATGAACAAATGCATTGAAAGTCTGTTCATAATAAGAGTGATTTTTACACTGCCTTTGATTTGCCACTCATCAACTAATTTTTTGCTGCTTTCTTATGGCTGGTCCTGTGTTCCAGTGATCTGCAACTGCGTGTCAGTGTAGCAGACTTTGACTGTCAATTATAACAATGCCACAAGGCTTTGAAGATTTTTTTCAGTATTATAGGGGCTTTTTCTTGACTGCTATTATACCATTTGATCTGATCTCATCAGCTTTTGCCGAGACATGCATCGTCTTTCATAAATGCGCAACACTTTTGGTGACAGAAGCTTTGATGCTGCAGGCCTGCATCTGTGGAACAGTCTACCGTCATACTTGTGACGGGATATCATCTACAAACAGTTTAATTTACTTCTGAAACCAATGTTATTTTGGAGTAGGATTTTCACAGTACATCATGGCTATTTGCTCATTGTGCTTTATAAATAATCTCACTAACTAACTGTATGATTGATACTGACATATACTCTTTTTAAGGTGTGCATAATTAATATGATTTGAAGCATGAAGAATGATAAAAGCAGTTATTAAATGTTTTTTTTATTGCAGTAAGAAGCATTCGAAACTTGAATGGGCATTCATTAGGGCCATATAGGATTCATGCCGGTAAAACAGTACCAATCGTCAAAGGTGGTGATGCTACAAGAATGGAAGTAAGTCCTCTGCGATCACAATTTATTTTCTTGTAGTATTTACTGCGATTGTTGTGTTGCGTATCCTGATTCGTTTGTAGAGTTTAGTGTGCTTGCAGTCACTGTTCAGCTCAGTGTTTCTTGTAAAAAAAAAATAAAAGATTATTATAGCATTTATCTAAAATTAAAGATTTTGGACAAACACTGTTGATATTCCTTGCAGTCCAAGTCATATTTTTGATAATATAGAATATGTCATCTTGTTGTTGCACATGTTGTCTGATATCGTGTTGCCATAGTGGAATGAGTAGTGAAAAGGTACTTCTTATCCAACTGAGCATCATAATATCAGCATGTACTGTAGAATAGTTACAGCAGTAGCTGAGAGGCATATTTACTCTGCTCCCCCCCCCTGTAGGGGAGCAGGGTGTTGTGAAGAGCATGTCTGTTTATCTATGTGCACACATATCTCAAGAACCACATATCTTAAGCTGAACTTCGCCGAATATTCTGTGTGTTGCCTACAGCCATGACTTGATCCTCCTCTAGCAGTGTTGAAATGAGCTAAATACTTCCACTTTTGTAGACGACGTCATGTTTCATAATATGGCTCTGTGGTGGCATGATGCTACCACAGCAGTCTCACTGCATTGCTGTTCCTTGCTACCACCCCTGCTTCACTGTATTGGTTGTGTCCTGTCCTGTAACATAGCGGTTGCAAAGACTGGAGGAGTCTTTCGTGCGAGGTGTGCCAGGGGCTCGAATATATGATGTGCCGTGGTCGTGTTATCGTTTGCTGTGTTTGCACCAACTAAGAAATAGGAGTAAATTATAATGCTGTTTTGTTCCTACTGCATAAAACCACCTTGTTGATATTTTTTTTAAAACACGGGCCCCTGTTGGGACTAGGAAGCAGAGATGTAAAGAAGACTTTTTAAGATAGTTTTCTCAGTACATATAAACTGGTATGCAGTTGTATTTCTTGGAATGAACAGTGATGTTTATGATTTTAATATATTTGTTCTTGAGAAATCTCGAGACCAAAACCCAAAGTCTTAAGACTACATCTCTTCTAGGAAGTAGAGATAATTGTAGTGTTGGGCTGTTATGGTCTGTCAGTGGAGAACATAACATATCCCTAATTTTGATGTGTTAAGTTTGTATTATGTTTGAAGTGTTTTTGCATCTGTGCCTGTGGTCACTACAGGAAGGAGAATTTTTTGCAATTGAAACATTTGGCAGCACTGGAAAGGGATATGTTCATGATGATATGGAGACATCACATTACATGAAGAACTTTGACATTGACAACGTCTCAGTTCGGTAATTGAGAAATGCGTGATGACTACCGACACAGTTTATCTAATAAATGGCTCCAGCAGTATTAAGAACAAACATTCTGAAATCTAGAGCAGTGGCATGTATATTTTCGAATATCTGAATTGTAATATTGATGCAAAAGAATTGTTTGTACTGTCACTGAATTTGTCTCAATTTGAAACTGCATCCCAGATGGTCCAAGGGTTAGGGAGGACAGAGGTTCAAAATTTGGCCTTTCCCATTGATTTCTGCATTGGCTTCTAAGTTCTAACACTACATATCTCACTAATGTGCATATGTGTGATAAATTGATAATCAAATTGTTTATATTCTAGCTTCCATTTTCATGTGACATAACAAAAGAGGCTCTATCAATCTTCTTGGTGTTGTTGGGTATTATTATGGTTCTGAAGACTAATGACAACTCATCAATGGTTATGTCTAGATCTAATATTAGAGTAGAACACTAATAGGAAATCATACATTGCAAATTAAACACAACCATCGGCATGCTGCTCCAGTGACTGAAAATTGATAGATTGATTGATGATTGATATTTAATATAACACGTAACAGATACATGTACATGTGAACAGTGAAAATGGACAGTGCATATTTAATCCCAAGATGATAGTCAACACCAAATGAAAGAAAAAAAATGAAAAAAAAAACAACATATCACATGTACTTAAACAGACAACATGATACAAGTGACTGTGACTTTTTATAGATTTCAGAGTCACATCTGGGCAGTTCATATATTATATGCCATTTCAGTCTTAGGTAGTGGTTACAAGATTTAACAGGAGGAAGAAGAGTGAACACAATGACAGAGCTTAGCCATTTTACAATCTGCAATTTCCTGAATTGTATATAATTGCTACAAAAACCCCATTTAAAAGTGCATTTAAGAATAATTGAATTAACTGACCCTTCAGTTCAACTGGCATAAATCCACTCCAAACAGGGATGGGATAGCATAGCATAATCTATCTAGATAATACCAATGCATCAAATGCAATGTTAAAGCATATATGGAGGCCTAAAAATGCCTAAAATCTCTTTGGCACCTACTGACTTTGGCATTGATATCTCAGATTCTGTGCAACCTAAGGTGACACAGGTGTTACCTGTGTTTTAGTGTTGTTGATTATCAGACTTCACTGATATATTATGGGCCGTTCTTATACACTGTGTCCTTCCAGTATAGATTAATGATATGCTATTAAAAACTACTGTGAAGTTTTGCAGTGCACTTCTTTTTGATGTAGTTTATTGTCACTGTTTATTTTCAGTACAGATGCACTTGTTTTGGGTAATATTTTGCTAAATATCGTTATTTATGTCATCGGCTCAAGTGTTTTAAATCCGTTTGAATTAACTCATTGAGAGGTCATGTTCAGATTTGTCTAAATTTGTAGAAGACTTGTTGCTTCTTTTGGTTGTTAAGTTTTTTGACTTCATTAGTTTTGTCGGCTTTAGGGTGAATAAGTCAAAGCAACTGCTGTCCGTCATTGATCGGAACTTTGGCACCCTTGCATTCTGTCGCCGGTGGCTGGATCGGCTCAACCAGAGCAAATACTTGATCGCGTTGAAGAATCTGTGTGATCTAGGCATTGTTGATCCATACCCACCTCTGTGTGACATCAAGGGCTGTTACACAGCACAGTATGAGCACACCATCCTGCTCCGACCGACCTGCAAAGAGGTGCTGACCAGAGGAGATGATTATTGAGTGACTGACTGACTGCATGTGATACTGTTGAAGTATTTTCCACCAATGATGAAATCCTTGTGTTAATTGTCATTGCTCATTGCTTTCAAGTGTATAATGGGTATCAGTGTGCATCCGTATGTTGCATTAAAGTGTGTGCATGTTTTCCTTCAATTTTTTGTGCGTAATGTCAGATTTTTTTTATTGAATTGCACTAAACCCGTACCTGTTTATTGCTTTGTGAATATTCCTTTCATATGACTTGTTTGGATGATAAGACTAAGAAAAAGTGATTTAATGTTTGACTTGTATTTTACAAGATGTTGCTAACATGATGCAATAGCTGGCAACAGTCATTTTGGCATAGACAAATTAATCTAAAAAATAGTATGTCAGTGCTAATAATACTGACACATTATCTTACTAGACTAGAATTGAACTAATTCTATGATGGTCATAACTCATGGGCAGCCTAATTCACTGGGAACAATTTACTTTCTAGTTTTCAGCAAATTTATTACAACTCCTTAGTTGTGAGTTTTGTTACAAATGAGTATATGTTCATGTTTTCACAAGTCTGTTTTTTAGCTTTTCGCATGATTGCTTGACTTGCTAAATTTCTTGTTGACAGTCTTATAGAAATGTAAGTCCAGCCTTTACAAATGAAAGTAAATGCATTGGAAATTGATGGAACATCATGGACTGACAGTCTGACAGTGGCTGGAATAAACAAATTTATATCATTTGTATTATTAGCCTGAGGTATTGCCAAGTGTTAGATGAAAGCTATTGCTATAGATGTCTGAACATAGGGTGGTCTTCTATATGTATGTGTGTTGGTCACGTGTGAGCTTTACAATTACAACAAACCCCGTGCGGGCACCGGGGCCTAATACGCCCTACAAGACATTGTAAATTAGGCGCTATATAGATTGTTTATATGTGTGTTTCCCTTATTACTTGCTTCCTTTTGCTTCTTGTAACTTGCTTCCTTTTTTCGTGCTTATATTTTCCTTTCTTATTCACTTCTGTATCTTTTCCTTCAGAATAGCCCTGCTCCGTTACCATGTCGGATGTCGTAGGAGGCGACTAAACGTGGCTTTAATTTTGTGTTCATTTCAGCGTTCTATGTATTTTCAGTTTAAGATGAATGCTGATGTGTGTTCTTGTCGTGTATTTTTGTCTCGTGGTGTGCAGATTGTCTCTCCCTTTTATCAGCGCAGGCGTAATAATTTAAATGAGCCTCTCGATCGCTTTCTCTTTTTGGGTGGCTGCTGAATAAAAAGGCAGCCAGGTTGAGGTTAATATATCGCTGGCCTTCCTATACTGGGTAGGGATAGCTCTCCACCCCTGACCTTTTGTCTCTGATATAGCCATATTTGTGCTGAAAAGGGACGTTAAACACCAACTAACTAACTGACCCCCCGTAATTTGGCTATCTGGATAGGATTGGCTGGTCGATCTTACAACTGTGTTAGCACTACCGTGCTACACTGTGATGAGTGAGGAGCTGCAACCGAGGCAGGCCCGTAGCTAGCTCTAAATCATCGAGGGGAGGCACCAGGCTTCCACGGGGGGAAGAGGCACGAGGATCGAAGTGCCGAGGGGGTGGGGCATTTGGACTGGTGTCCCCAACCGACTAAGAGCAGGGGTGGATCCAGGAGTAGAGATTGGGGGGCATACACAGGACTATTGCCTGGAGATAAAAGAAGACTGGGAGTCTGGGGATGGAATGGGTCTCCCCAGTGTCCCAGAAACTGAAGCGTTTTTTTGTGAAACTACACATGATATTTGCATTAAAATACAACAAACAACAGTTGTTGCTGTTACTGGATAAAACAAGAAGCATTTGAAAAATGTTGGGCCCATTCGCCACTGCACGCCGCCTGAAATGTGAACTCCGAGTCGGGTCCGCCCCGGGCCGCCAAAGCATTCCCACAGAACAGCCCATAAAAAGCTCAATTTGTCATAAAAGACCACTCACTTAGGGGGCAGGGCTACTGGACAATCTCCTCCTTGAGCGGGGGGACAGTCGGGTTTAGCAGGGGGCATGGTTCCTCTTGGCCCCCCGTGGCTACGGGCCTGAACCGAGGAAATAGCAATGACGGTTGTTAGTTCAAAAGTTTTGGTCATTATTTGAATTTATTTCAATTTTATAGTTGGCTCTTCTTTTAAATTATTTTGCGCCTTAAAGCGGTGTGACATCGTGGCAATTTAAGTTTATTTGGATTTTAATTAAGCTATTTACGATAATCATGCAATACGATACGAATATGAGTGCTGCGCGCCACTCTAATCGTTGCGAGTCAAATCAAATCTCTTTTTATGTACGATTTTATTTACTTCCGCTTGCTGATAAAACTGAAAGTAATGTAATAAAGTAATCGCTGTTTGTGAATTAACATTTGACGTGTGAATTAGATATCGTCTTTGTAAAGGTAGTATCGGTGTAGATGATATAAAAAATACAAATTTATATTTACAATGCTATAACGGCGGTATATGTAGCCTAGTCATAAGCTTCGTCTGCCTATAGTACCTAAGCCAGAACTTATTTACAGTTAAACTTTTCAACTGCGGTAAATGACGTTGCAGTAAGCACACAGAAACACTAAATTGGCCCTATATTGGCACAGAATGGCCAAACTCATCCTAAAACCCAGCTCTAATAGTAATCTTAATCCTAACCTTACTAACCGTAGTAAATAGTATAATTACAATACAAGTACAATAGTATAATTATAATTATATTGTTGTACTGTTTTGATTATACTGTATTGTATTTGTTAATTTTTCGAAATTGTCTACAGAGTATGTGTATGTATTTATTGTCGCAGACAACTTTTTACTTCACTAGTATCACTTTGATATGCTGCAACCTTACGTGCACCTTCTGGCTACAAAAAGGATCGTGTTAGCAAGTACATCCCCTCGACGAAAGCTAATTCTGGAAAATATTGTATGTTTCATTTCCAGTCAACAGCTTACATGTCTTTAATAATACTTCTGTTACTTTTAGTTTACCTTGTTTTTAGATGATAACCCTTACATTGTGATATTTTTGTTTGCATTATAATTGTGTGAACCTTTCTACAATTGTAGGATAGTCATGTACTTCACTACTGTCATTAACTGTTTGATTTTTAGTCGCGCCTCTCTCACGCTGCGAGTCGCGACTTAAGTAGTCCCGTTTCTGTCCGTCCGTGACAGAATAAAAAATTTTTGTCCGAGGCCAAATTGACACCCCCTATCTCCAACTTGGTTTGACTGATCTTGATGAAATTTGGCATGATAGGAGGTCTTAGGGGGTAGCATCCTCTAAAAATTTTTGGTGAACTTTGGCCCACTTTATCTGGGATCACAAATTTTCGATCGCAGATATCTCCGGCATTTTTAACCAATCACTACAAAATTTTGCACGATTAGGGGATTTGTGGAATAGCATCCCCTAAAAATTTTGGTGAACTTTGGCCCAGTTTTTCGGGGAGCACAATTTTTTTATTGCGTTAAGAGCCCATATAGGCACAACCATATACCGCTAGGTATTCTAGTTATTACTTGTGCTATATAATTGTAATTTGATTATCATCAGACAGGTAGAACATGTCATACCAGTCTGTTATTCACGTGAATATGTTAATGAAAATGGTCAGCTTTATATACTGTTATTGCATTTTGGTATTAAAGCACCAAAGCAGCTTATAAAATTTATTTTTACTGGTCAAAATATATAATTACACCAATACTACCTTTGTTTTACAGCCATTTTTCAGGTGAACCTGGATAGGCAGTTCTTTTCAGTTTCCTTTCTCCACTTGCTCTGAAAGCAACTTTTTTTATCAGATAAGTGACATGGGTTTTTACTGGCTAGATGCCTTTCTATATAATCAGTGGTGACAGAGTACTGAAGGGAATTCAACCAGGATAAAACACTCACTGGTGTCATTCGTTCTTTAGTTACCATCAGGCTTCCAAGGGAAGTGGCTTTGTCCCCTTTATGTGGCATGTTGTATACCAGTATCCTTTCTGGCACTTTGGTGATAATAAACAACTGTCTTTTATCAATCCACCACATCATCGTATTTTAGTGAATCTTGGTTTATTGCTTTGTTTGTTGCATAAGTCTTTTTAAGTAGTTACTGAAAAAATTTTTTATATATCAGAATAATGTATGTTGTGTACATTGTAAGTTATTAACGTATGCATTTGTGGTTTCAAGGGTTTAAATGTTGAAGTTGTGCCATCGGACTTTGATGAAAATTTGCAGAAATCATCATTTGATTGCCCAGCAGAATATGTTAAGGAAACTGCTTTCCAAAAGGCATTGTGTGTTGCTCAGCGGTTGCAAAATGAAACAGTAAGTATTGTCTGATATTAATGTTTCTATGTTTAATGTTAATAATTGGATGTTATATTTAGGTTTATCTGAGAAGTTAATGGTGTTTAACTAAATTTTATGTAATGTGGTTTAGGTACAGCCGGCTTTGATTATTAGTGCAGACACTGTCGTTGCAATGAACGGCGAAATTTTTGAAAAGCCTATAAATGACGAGGATGCCTTTCGTATTTTGTCACTGTAAGTGCTGCCTCTTGCATGATTTTTCTGTTTAAATATTTTTCTTATTTTCTAGAACTGTTTATTAATTTCTTAGCCTAGTTAATTTTGTTTTGTATATAAGTAAAATGCTATTTGGATGCATTTTAGACAGTGTCCATAATTTAGATTATTTGCTGAATGTAAGGCAAATGTGCAGCATTCATTTAGTATCTGCACTGGCTTCTCTGGTTGGATGCTGAGCATTAACTCCTAACTTTAGTAACATTTCCCACGTACAATGCAATATTTGATAATTTTCAGCGGATATATGGGAAACTTGATGAAAGTATGTTAACTGTCTGATTTATATGAGTACAGTAATATATTTTTCCATATCAAGTTCCTTTGCTGTGTTCATATTTCACCTTCTGTCTTGTCGCGTGGCCCCTAGTCCACCAGGACATTTAAAAAACCTTTAGTTTTTGTTTGTGTTTTTCTTTCAGAGTACATATCTCTGAATTATATAAAAAGTGACTGAACAACAGATTGATACAGAGAGACTTTTGTCTTCTTGCTATTTTCTCGGCGTTCTCGCAATCCCATCTGGTGGTCTACTATGCCTTATGACATCTTTTTCACAACTATTGTTTGCAGAAATGTTGACTACTATCTGCCAGTAAGCTAATATTATGTGCAAAACACAGGTTCATTATGATCACTCCTAAGACTCTCTCTCCAATATAATAATAGTAATAGTGTTTTTTCTTAACTTCTTATCCATCTGTGTCTTTGTGCTTCCGGGTCTAATAAAGAGTAATAATAATAATAACAAGTGGATAAAGAATTTGACAATAGGCTGCATCACAGGGGTTGGCAATGGTCATTCTCCCTCCTCACAAACAAAAATCAAATGCCAAAAGACAGTATTTGGCCACTGCCTAAAATCGATTTCAGGAACTCGCTAGGTGGAACCGTTGTCAGGTTATATGCCATTGAAGTGCACCCACCAAGTGCTATCATCATCATGGGCTATGATAACTGGCACCAATCTGCCTCCTGAATGACATTTCTATCTATCACTTCACTTGATGCCTATATTCACTACTTATTAAGTGTTATCACCACAGAATCTCAGTGACATCGTATCGTATCATATTTATTTTCGCTCAATACAATACATACAGTACAAATTCACTTATATCAACTAGAGACGAGCTGGACAGAAAGGCTCTCATCGAGCACCAATAACTGCCCATAGCCTAAGAACATGAGAAAGAGTCAAGACATACATCCATAAATGATACTAAAAACACTATGACATTATTGATTTTTTTGCTACTCCAGGTGCTGCTTGCAATCAAACAAAATGAAAATCTATTAGATTTTAGCAAATTTTTCGGAAACCCCAACTTTGATGTTGTAATGAAGTACATCTTTAGAAAACCAGAAGAATGAGGATTTCATTTAGATATTGGGCAAACGTAAATCTTATCAACTTTTCTCACATGAATTGAATACATTTCTTCACTGTGAACAGATTGAAACTTCATAGTAACCATTGGGCAACAAATCCCCCAAAACTGCTGCTTACACTCAGGCCATCTGGACCCCCATCTAACATACTGTTGATTGGCTCAACCCCACTTGCCACCCCAAAAGGCAGCTTGATCACTTCACACGTTCTCACACAGCAATGCCACAAATTAACCATTGGTTACAATGATCCATCTCTTATTGACCTTCAAAATGGCAATCAGCACCCCGACCCACATGGCACATCTTTGGACCAACCCAGCCCACTACCTGAAACAAAATCCAGATCCACTTAGCTGTTTCCAAAGTCCACCAGACAGGCAGACCTACATATAGAAGTTTGGGAAATGACCTGTGAGAATAGGCCACTTACACCCTAGCAAGATGATGCGGCCTATTAATAAAAATACCATAAAAATAGCATGCTATATCAGTTTTTATTTCGAGGAATAGATTTATTTGGTTGGTCCAACGATTTACATACAAGAATTCATAAATTGCAACCAAATTCTGTAATTACCTTGACATTTCGGTCTTATCATGAGACCTTGTACATAGCAGTTTGAGCACTTACCCGGTTGAATTGATCAACTTAGACTGTGCACTGGTCGCCACAAGCCCTCATACCAAGCCAACCTACTTGGACTTGTATCTGCTGGTGAAAGCTGCTACCATCTGTCATCTCCATTTATTATTATTATTACTCAGCTCTTAAGCTGATACTCATTTTATATCATACGGAGGGTGGAAGGCTGAATCGATCTAGGCAATGCAGTAAGGATGTGGATACTGGTATCCGAGGCTTTACATTGCAGTTGCTGTCATAATAACTGCTTGCAGTGAGGTTTGATTCTGGTGTCTCTCACAACTCAGTTAATCATGATACAGCTAGACCAGTGGATCCTGCTTTGAGTAGTGAGAACAAATAAAGCTGTTGTGTTACATTACAGGTTTAGTGGGCGTCGACATTCAGTTTACACTGGAGTTGCACTATTAATGCCGAGGAAAGGTTTGGTTTTTTTGTTTGGCTGTGCAGCAAGTTTATTTATTAATGATGTGTGTTACAATCAGCAGGACTGAGTTTAATGTATATGTATATTGTACAGTTATTATAGTAAATCAAGAATATCATAAAATTGAATGCTTTTTGACTAAATGTGCAATGATATCATTTTAATGTATTCTTTTTGAATGTGCACCAGTGGCTTTTAATGTTTTCTGTACAGGTGAATTTACATTGCTTTTTGAGTATTTGATTAAAATACACTGTGTCCACAAAAAAGAGGCCAGTAGATTATTTACAATAATTTTGGCAAATTTAAAGCTATGTTTATAATTTTTGCCAGGTAGGTGCAGTACACTGTTAGGACATCAACTGTATAACATTTTTCCACCACACCCATTTTGTTTTGCTGCTTTACCATGTAAAATAACATTTGTGCAAAAATTTCATTTTTTTGTCATACAAGACAGTCGAAAAACAACAAAATTAAAACATGAAGGTTCAGTCCAATCTGCAAGCCTTTCTTTATGATGTTATGTACAGACGAGCGAGAAATGTGTGCTTCGCGTGCTGTCTGACAGAATGATGGCTGTGCACAAACAGACTGGATGTTTTCAGCATTACGCGTTGACCATTATCAACCACTACTGATTGGCATTCAACACAACCACATTTGTCAATTTTTTCCAGCAAGTATTTAAACCACTAAAAGACCATTTCTTGTTCGGAAATTCTACGTGCAGTATAATGTTTTTCTTTCCGGGTACTTTAGTTTATCATCAACAGAAAACAGCATTGTGTTTATCATTATTGACACCAACAATCCAACGTCGCAAATTCTTACATCATCAGAAAGTAAGAATGGCTCGGATGTGGAGGTTAAAATTAATAACTGAGTTGGCAAAAAGTTGCAAAAATTGAAATAACCATACAAAAGTTATTAAGAGAAAGCTACTGGCCTCTTTTTTTGTGGACACATTGTAGTTTAATGATCATGGTGATTGTTAACTTGTATAGTGTATTCTGCAAAACACCTTTACTGCACTAACAGTAAAAGTTAAGCACTGCTGGAGAAAATATTTCAAAGTTGAGTCACAGCAAGTAGATATGATGTGGTTAATTGTGTATGCAACTAATCTCTTCTATGAGCTATTTAGGTATTTAGGTATTTTGTATTATGTGTGAGATTGATGTTTGTGCTGCAGATGATTCCAGAAAAGTGGCTGATGACATTAAGGATTTGTTTCATATTGATCAGTTTGTTTCACATACTGATGTGGAATTTGATGATTTATCATCTCAAGTTATCAGATCATACATTGAAACTGGAGAACCGATGTATGATTTTGTATTCCTCTTTGATTATTTAGCATGCTAGATCTCTTAAAATTTGAGTTCTGGAAGTTAGAAGTTTCCAAATGCAAAATATTGATTTACTAAAAATACACAGCATTTTTCCCCTACAAAAACAGAAAATTTAAATGTTCAGAATAAGAATATGATTTTTTGTTACATTACATGATATTAAAAATTTTTATATGTAAGATAAGAAAAATGTATTTGCTATTGAAAATATTATAGCGTGGAATAGAAATGTATAATGAATGCAGTTAGTTTAGCCTGATAATTAGTAGTTTGGCAGATCAATTTTTTTCAAGTAATTTACCTGTACAGATTTTCTAAATTTTTAGGAATTGTGTAATTATAGATACTTAAATAATCTTTATACAACCCGCATAGCGAGGATGTATAGGTTTTGCTTTGTGTGTGTGTGTGTATGTCCGGGTGCCAAAAACTGATAATTCATCACTACATCACAGTTTGCATTCACCTGGGGGGGGGGGTTGGACT
>Ga0209782_1000828_pt1 | contig 14678 bp, 10 predicted proteins | sample WorMetmaBAHAMAS1_FD_187390 | JGI IMG/M metagenome (GOLD analysis project Ga0209782, IMG submission 187390) | Marine gutless worms symbiont microbial communities from Max Planck institute for Marine Microbiology, Germany - Inanidrilus... | ecosystem: Host-associated > Annelida > Digestive system...
GCCATGGCCAGCTGGACTGGACTGGACTGGACTGACTTGGCATGCACCACGACTGTCGCTAGCTATCACACGATACGTCAGTTTGATACTACTATAGTCCTCACTCTAATCATGATAGGTGTGTGTGTGTGCGTGTGTGTGTGTGTGTGTGTGAATGTACCAGCTAACCCAGGCAGCCCCGGATAAACGACCGCAAAATGGATGTCAATGTTGTTGTTGTCTCTGAAGCTGTCAGGATTTCAGTGCAAATGTAAGAAAACTCATCAAGCAAAACGTCGTCAGTTTAAGTTTTACACTAACTTTCACCGCATGAATTTACAAAACCAAAAACTGGAAAGTTTACAGACAAAATATTGATGTGATAATTAACGTACCGTACTGCGTGGCTGACTCAGCCGCTGGTGGCTGCTGCTGCTGCTGCTGAGGCGGTGTTCTATCAGGGAACTTGATGGAGACGTTGAAACGCTGCTGCAAGTCGTTGATGTTGGACCACTTAATGCCGAGTATCGCTCGATGATGTCTGTTTGCGATCAGACATTCCACTGTCACATAGCTCTCCTACACACACACACGCACGCGCACACACACACACACACACATGCCAGTCACATTCACTTCATTACCTGCATGTCTATAATATATGCTGCAAGCATTTATTTTAAATGCGGGGTTGGCTTAATTCTGCCAAGAGACGCAAACATCATGGAGCAAAATACACATGACTCGTTCGGCGCCGGAGCAGTGAGTGGGGATTGTGTCGGCGACGGTGCTGTGAGTGATCTGAGTGGGGCTTGTGTCGGCGACGGTGCAACTGCATGAGTTCCTGACGCTGTCAGTAGAACAACAAACGCCGTGCAACAAGTTAACAACCTAACATGATCAGCTGACTCACTGACTGACAGTCGTATCATGGAGCGTGAAACAGATAGACCGACTGACTGACTGACTGACTGAGTGAGTTAGTCGCTCATCAACATCACATTACACACAAAACACGTCATTTTCTAGCCGATCTCCTGACCAATAATGACAAAACAAAACACAAAAAATAAAACAAGACATAGAAAAATCCCAGTCCAACACAATGCACACGAAACCAATGCTAAAAACACAGAAATGTATAATAGACACACAGACAGCCAGAGAGACAGAGACGGCAGATAATGATGAGAGAGAGAGAGAGGTACGCACGAGTTGAGTGACAGTGTCGCGTATGCGTGCTGTGGCAGTGTCGACACATTCCCGTGCACCCTTTATCACCACTTTGTCACTGTTGGAACCTTGGCGTGGAAACACAATTGACACACCGCCACATTCGTCAGAGATTTGACGTAACACATCCGCCTTGCGTGACACAAAGTGACGATGATGCCTCGACTCAACACACATCTCCACCTCCACCACATTCTCCTGCATCAACACACATCTCCACTTATGCCTGATTCACACTGACGCGAATATTCGTGTGAGCTGTTCGCGTGAATGTTCGCAGAGTAGTTTTTGCATGCGCGTTCACACTGCCGCAAATTCGTAAGTTCGCGCAAATAATTCGCGCGAACTTACGCAGTCGTTCGCGCTGTCAAGACTTTTTGCGTGAATAGCTGGCAAACAAATATAAATAGCGACAAAATAATTACTTATTTGCTACAAAGACACCGGAAGTAGTAATAGAAATACCAGCTGATCATCAATAGCACACCGTTAAGTCGTCAATTCAAGAGTACTTCCGGTTTTGTGAATGATGTCACATTTTCACATTATTGTAATGTAGTTTAATAATATTTCGTCCCAGACAGGGTGCAAAGTGACCTGTCTACGTGGCTCAGAGGGCTAAGGCATTCAGAGCTGCAGTGCAGTGAGCCTGGCTGTCTGGCTAGTTCGGCAGGGCGTGGGTTCGTCTCCTGCCCCTGCCGGCATGTCGAGTCAGGTTTCTGCATGCTATGAGATTATTCTCGGGCAGGTACAGAGCGTTCGCCTGTGTCCTCACTTTAAACTGTGACAGGCCATCACACCTGGATTGGGGGCGTTTGGGTGTGTTGAGAGCCGCCGGTGTGGACAACAGATGGTAGGGGCCAGCGGTCTTATAGGAAGACCTCATCTCGGCACCCTGCCAGAGAAACCCGCCGGCTAAGCTAGGCTCTATAAACATATAGTACACGCCAAAGGGTTAGAGGGGAATTGCGCACTGGGCCATGTCTAGGCCTCAGCGCTGGCAGTAGGCTGAAGGCACGTCGAAAGACTGCCAACGGCCAACCGCGGCCCCTGATGAACGAACGAATGAGAGTGCAATGTACTGCTCAGAGCAGAGAATGGGTTATGGGTCAAATGGGTCAACAACATCGGATGGGTTAAGTAAGTCATAGGTCGCTAGGTGTTGACCCATGACTCATCAGTTTTTTAACTCTATGGCTGGGCTTATTATATACTGCATACAATGATGGATAGTGTCAGTCTGTGATGCAGGTGCAACTGTGCATGTGACTGATGACGTTCCAAGTTCACGTTCACATTCACGTTCATGCTAGTAGGGCTGCCGTGGGTACCACAGAGTTAAATATATATTATATCAAGAGTCAATACGTCCAATTAGAACAGCGGAAAATTTTGAGGCCGTCAAATGGGCGACTGGCTTCTCTAACAAACATGGCCTCGCTTGGCTTCGCTAAGCTACACAGCCGCCGGTCGAGTGACGTCATTTTTTACGTCATTTAGTTGAAGTAAGTAAGTAAGCCGTCATCTTGCTGTCAGTTTAGTATGTTCATTGCTATTTAGTGTATATCTATTCTATGTTGTGGCCATTTTTGTTAGAGAACGACGATGGCCTCAGCCTGGCTGTCCAGTGCGCGGGCCGTGATGGGTACACGTCTGGTACCCGGGTAATGAATATTTAATATGCCATGACAGCTCCGGTGACTGATGGGTTATGGGTCACCGGAGCTCAATGTGTCACTTGGGTCATGCGTCACTCTGAGTGACCCACTCCCTGCTCTGTTATTGCTACGAGGATATCTGTTTGCATATCTCAAAAACCCCACGGCCAAACTTCAACAAACATTTGTGCATGTTTCCTGTGGTCGTGGCTCAGTCGCACTCTGGTGGCGTGCGATAGGTTATGTATTTCCGGTTTTGTGGATGACGTCTTGTATCGATGCAATGAACATTGAGAGGCAAGAGCGAAACAGCAAATTGAATTGAAGGAAAAGATAGAGGAGAAGTGAATAAGAAAGGAAAATATAAACAAGAAGCAAAGGAAGCAAGTTACAAGGTAAACACAGATATAAACAATCTATATAGCGCCTAATTTACAATGTCTTCTACGCCGCATTAGGCCCCGGCGCCCGCACGGGGTAAGCTGTAAATTAATTAAGCCAAGAAACAACGCAATAACTAACTACCAAGTCCTTGATCCTGGACTCCAGTTCGGCACGTGCTTTGCTGACTGCGTCTTGCTGTCCAATCAACAGAATACAGTCGTTGTCTTGGTCGGACTGTGATGGAAACACAACCTTGGCGCCGGTCCGCTCTGACAACTCACGCGAGTTGACGCCGTTACGTCCAATCAGGAAGCGATGAAATGCCGACTTGACTCGAACCTCCGCGACCATACGAGACTCGTTCTGTTACGATATCAATGGCAGTCAGCAAACCATCGGCCGGCACTGACACTACTTCACAGAGATAATGAGACTTGACCATTATTATAACAAGTTAACAACATAATAATTTATAAGCGCCATGCAACCTGCCTACGTGGCTCAGCTGACTGAGCTCTGAGCTACAGTGCAGTAGGCCTGGCTGGCTAGCTCGGCAGCATGGGTTCGACTCCCGCTGCCGGCATGTCAAGTCAGGTTTCTGTCTGTATGCTATGAGTTTAAATTCTCAGGCAGGTACAAAGGGCTCGCCTGTGTCCTCTTAAAATGTGACAGGCCATCACACCCGGATTGGGGGCGTCTGGGTGTGGTGAGAGCCGCCGGTGTGGATAACAGATGGCATGAGTCAGCGGTCCTATAGGAGGGCCACACATCAGCCGCCGATCACTGCGATCCGCTGATGTCTTGACGTGTGCCACAAAGAGAACACGTATGCGTCTCGGAGACAGGAGTTTGTTCCGTCGCTGGACCGTCTCTCTGGAACTCTCTACCTGTCGCATTACGTGACAGATACATCTCACATTAACAGTTTAAGAGGGTTTTAAAGACACTTTGGTTTGTGTAGGGCTGCGGCGCGTAGTGACTGGTGCGCCGTGTATAAATATTCTTACTTACTTACTTACATACACTTTGCACCTTGCCAGAGAAACCCGCCGGCTAAGTTGGGCTCTTAAAATATACAGTACAAGCCCCAGGGTTAGAGGTGAAGTGCACTGGGCCAGGCCTAGGCCTCAGCACTGGTGGTGGCCGAAGGCACGTCGAAAGACTGCCAACATCCAACCACCGCCCTGATGGAACGAACAACGAACGAACAAACGAACGAAGTGCCATGCAAGTGTTCATATTCTCCATTGCAAGCAGTGTGCCTTGCAATCTTGCAGCATCATTAGCATAATAAAATTTTGCATCATCGCAACCAATCACATTGTGGTGGTATAACACATCACACATGCAAAAAGGAAAATAATTACCATATGCCACGCCCATTTCCTTGCAGAGTTTTTTTGCGGAAGCATGCAGGTTGGTACTTTATTTTACTGCCGCACATATTTTGTTTTCTTTTAAACGTGCTTATAGGTCAAGTGCCCTGATATACAGCTGCTACTGACAATGTGCCTATAGTACAGCTAGGCGTGGCAGCTAGCTAGGCTGGCATGATGAGTGACAAGACCGTGTCGTTGGCGAGGTCCAGTAGAAGTCTCCTCGCAAGTTCAACGTCGTCCTGTGGACCTTTCAACAGAACCTTATCACTGCTCGACGTTGCCGACGGGAATCTAATCAAGACACCTCCACACTCATCTCTGACAGCGCGGATTAAAGCTCCGTGCGCACTCTGCAGCATGGCGTGCATCGCGTGTGGAATGTCAATCGTCAGCTCTGTCACACGGCCCTGTTGTCAACACCAACAATAAACGACTACGGCATGTTGTTTACTGCATGACCACATCACTAGCACACCATGTGCACTGCTAGATATCAGCTACCGCTACAAATGGTGCTTGTCTGTCTGTCTGTCATGCTGTCAGCCTGTGCAACAACAGCGGAATCGATTGAGATGCTGTCAATCAACATTCTTAGGTCACTTAAGCGATTAAGCATCGGCTGCCACCCACTCACTCACTACTGAACACTAATAACAACAACTTATACTTGCCAGTCATTGGCACGGCAAGCTGCCGGAATGCTTGGAACTGGCTCTGATTTTAAAGCCTCAATATTAATTGTCATGTGGCAATTTCTTCCACTCGTGCCCTGTAACTTACTTATTAAATCACTGTTTTAAACATTCTAAATTGCGATCACTAGGAAGCTTGCAGTCTTTATAAAGTGACATAAATCTATTCAAGGCAAAACTGCAGTGTGAACCAGTTTACAACAAACGCAACAGCCTCTTGTAACTTGCTGACAGTGGACAATGGCTTAACCCTATCTTTCCACTTAAACGAACTTTTAAACTTGGTTTCAGACAAAGTCTGAACTCGGCACCAAAATCCGGTGTAAGTAAGTAAGTAAATGATTTTTCTAAGGCGCTACATATCGAAGGTCACACAGCGCCGCGTTCATGCTTTTGACAAAAAGATGTCTCTTCAGTTGTCGTTGGAACAGTCCATGAGTAATGTCTAGGTTGCGCAGCTGGACTGGCAGAGAGAGAGAGTTCCACAGGCGAGTTCCAGCGGCTGCGAAGGTTCTGTTGCCGTAGCTGCTGAGTGTTCGCGGCACCACGCAGGTCGGAACGTCGGCTGATCTCAGAGAGCGTCGAGTGCTGTCAGAGACGAGGCAGCAATCATCTGGTGTTGTGTTTAAGTTAAGTTTGGTTTTAGACTTAGTTAACAAGAAGCTCTGCTACTGCAGAGGGACCGCGCGACGCGCATGTCAGTAGAAATCTTGCAACTACAAATCATCCCATTTGAAAAAGACTGCAATTGATAAATGACCTTGAAGTATATACACCCAAGGTCATCGCAATTGCTGCTTTTAGATAGGCAGTATATCACTTCCTGTCAGTGGCCTGTTGTTGCCATGTTTCTATCTAACACCGTTTATTAAATACTACAACTTTTGAAGTGAGTGCGACTGCATGTAACCTTGAAAACTCGTTCATTTTTGACAATGAAGCTTAAATCACAAGCCATGTGTGCTTTGTAATTTACGTGTAAACATATTGTACAGGATGCGCCAATAAAAAACAATCCCCTAGAAAATATGCTGCATTTCAGCCATGATAGTATGGATTTCAGCCAAACTTTCAGACTTTGTATGTGAGTATTCACACAACATATACTGCAAATTTTATCAAAATAACTGATATAGTTCTTCAGATACAGCAGTTTAAACTATAAAGTTCACTTTTTCAAGTGAATATGCATTTGCACATTGAATATGCATGAATAACAAATCCTCGAAGTCATCGGAAACATCGCCATTTGATAGAGCGCATATGACTTCGTATTCGACTTTAATAGAAACTATGCATCTATCTTGCACCGTTTTCAAGTTATAGCAAGTTATTTGTGGAAAGTGGTATTTTAACCACCCCACCTGCATTTGTCGCCCCCTATGGGGGGTGGACCCCATTCGAGTTTCACCGTAATCTTTGGCATCAGAAATCTAGAGTCCCGGGGCTATCGTGTGGCATTATCAGCGTGATCCTACGATTAGCTGTTCTGATACAATACCAGAGTGTGATAGACACAGACAGACAGACACACAATGATGCCATATACCGTGCTGGCATAGTGTCACGCGGTAAAAAAACTGAGTTTTAGTCTGAGTTTTAAACCATCACACTAAACGGAAACATAAAGTGAGTTCGGTTTTAAACATATTAAAGACTAAGGGCCAGTTTGACCAACGTGAGTTAACTCTAACCATAGTTTATAACCTACGTTCAGCGACAAATCCGTTTCACCAACGCTAGATGGGGACTCACCTCATGTCAGCTGTAACCGAGGAACACTCGCCGGTTAAAATGACGGGTTAAAATCGAAAACGGCTGACGAAGGTAATTAGCGAGGTACACATTAAAAAAATTAATCAATAAGTCAATTATCGTTAAAAATATCAAAAACCATCTTGCAACCCGATAAGAAAGGAAAGAAAATTCACTACAACTGACGTCATCAATGACAACAGCACCTCTTAGCCAATAGCAGCGTCAGAAAGTGGGTTAGCTGCACAGTCAGCTAGCTAGAGTTGGGCAGTGTTGTTGAAACGCAAATCTGATTTATATAACTGTCTTCTAAAAATAATCCTAGTTCAGTTGACTGGCGATTTGACCTTCGTTGGTGAAACTGGCCCCAAGAGTTTAAGTACAGCTGCCTATCAATTACACATGTTTGGTTTAAATTGTCCAGATTAACTTTGGTCTAAAACCCAAGTTTGGTAATAACTTAACCCAAACCAAAAAAAAACCAAACTCGCCTCTTAAGTACGGTTTTAACCTAACGTTAAAATCAAATGCGTTGTCACTTTACTTTTTTTCTGCAGATGAGGTTTTAGTTTAAGCAGAGAGATAAAGTGAGCCATTGTTCAAGTCTTTTGCCTCAAACATGCTTGGCAGTGGCCTTCAACATCTCAAATACATCTAGCTAGCTATAGCTAGCTCAGACTGTTGACGTCTGTCTAAGTCACACATTCATCACTCGTACCAATGCTGTCTGAGTGCTCTCAATCATCTCTCGTGCTCTGTCCACGTTGTCCTTGGGTCCGGAGACGGTCAACACAGCAATGTCAGATGATGGTGACTCAGGTGGAACATCAATCCTCGTCTCAGTCTCTTCTCTCACCTGACAATCATCAACTCCGGCATTCAGTTACTTTCATTCTTGCTTAGTTTCTTTTATAAATCTGTTAATCTCCTGCTTCTACGATCTATCCACTAGACAGTTAGCACCAATGGATATAAGTCGTATTATTTTAACATATCACATTATAGCAGCACTCTCTAGATAGATCTGCTTGTTTTGTTGCAATCTGCAATACATCAATGCCTCGTTGCTGCACCATGCTTTTTCTACCTGCTACGTAATTCTACCAATAAACCTGTGGCCAAATTTTCAAAACATCGTAAGATGATGTTAGCATCAGTCAGATAACCATGCTGACAGCCATCATGCAATTTATCATAAGCCGCATGATCTTTCTGCAAACCAGCCTACAGTGTTAAAGCACTGAAGCCACAAGTGGTCTCTATGTTACATCTGTGTGTGTGTGTGTGTGTGTGTGTGTGTGAAATTTTCACAATACTATGCCAACTCTGTAGTAGTCATCAGTGTGTTGGTAGCAAAGTTGTCACTGACTTGTTTACTATGAATTATCAAATCACCATGCTTTACACGTGTGCTCTGCTATGCACCATCACATTAAGACTTTAGACTTCAAGCTGTAAAAACATTTAACTTTTTTGATATAGACAACAACAAGAATAATTATCACTCGGCAGCCGACCGCCATTATATCAACACACACAGACACACGCACAGACACACAGAGCGGACCTTGCGTAGACTGGCGATGATATCGTGGTAATACTTGCGATAAACGCGCACTTCAGCCGACACATTCGCTGTCATCTGTCATGATACAATGCATAAACACAGTAAACGAAATCAATCCAGTTTATCATAATGTCTGCACTGCTACTAGTCAGTGTCTTGAGACAGTTCAAGACATCACGTTTGGGATAACCTAAGTCTCCAAGTTACGATCATTTTTACCGCGCGAGGCTATGCTAAGCACAGTATATGCCATCGTCGTGTGCCTGTCTGTGTGTCTGTCACACTCCGGTATTGTATCAAAACGGCTAAACGTAGGATCACGCAAACAACGCCGCACAATAGCCACGTGAGTGATTCTGTTTTCTGACACCAGCGTTCACGGCGAAATTCGAACGGGATCACCCCTTATGGGGGCGACAAATGCAGGTGGGGTTGGTTAAAAATTGGTCACTTTCGACGAAAAACGCGCTATAACTCAAAAACGGTACAAGATAGACGTATAGTTTCTACCAAAGTCGAATAGGAAGTCATATGCGCTCTATCAAATGGCGATGTTTCCAATGACCTTGGGTGACCCCTAACCCCCCAAAACACCCCAATTTTTGCATTTTTCGTCGCCTTTCGTATCTTCGTAGTGAGTTAACATAAAGACTTCATATTTTGTGTACAGGTTGATCATAGCTAGTCCCAGCCAACGGACGACAAACCATCCCTGAAAGGGGCGCAGTTACGTCATGTGACACGTTTTAAATTTTGGGTGCCCCATCCATATCTCAGGAATGACTGAAGCTAGAGCTGTCTAATTTTTTTTACAAAGGGAGACTATATTAAGTCTTGCCAAAAGAATGACAAATCACCCCTAAAAGGGGCGTGGTTTTGCTCACATGACTAATTTTTGTCTACATAAGTGTGGACTTTAAAAAAATTTCGCCACCGCACGCTGCTAGCTGGGATCAATAAGACCATCGACGTGTTTCTCACCTTCGACGGTCAACGATATAGGTGCGATAAACTAAGGTATAAGCTCCATCGGTTCGATTTTCAGTGAATCGATTAGGTGGAGTTTGAGCATTATCGTTCAAATAAGTGATAATAACCGTACATTTTGCTATCGACCGTCGCTCGTTGCCTGCAGTGGTAATTATAATTGGTAGGCCGTGCAATATGGTCGATTTTTACTGCGCGACGCTATGCTAAGTGCGGTATGCCATCGTCATGTGTCTGTCCGTCTGTCTGTGTGTGTCTGTCACATTCTGGTATTGTATCAAAACGGCTAAACGTAGAATCACGCAAATAATGAAATACGACAGGGTTTTCAAGTGAGATGTTTTGTAGTTGCAGGATTCTACTGACAAGTGCCTCGCGTGGTCTCTCTGCAATAGCAGAGCTTTTTGTATTATAAAGTTAGGTCAGACTTACGAAGATTTTAGGAACATCTTAGGAACGTTTGAAAATCGGGACCCTGGTGTGTTAAGTTAGTTAGTTGGTGTTTAACGTCCCTTCAGCACAAATATGGCTATATCAAGAGACAAAAGGTCTAGGGTGGAGAGCTATCCCTACCCAGTATAGGAAGGCCAGTGATATATTAACCTCAACCACGGCCGCCTTTTTGTTGAGCTGCCACCCAAAAAGGAAAACGGATCAAGAGGCTCATTTAAATTATTACACCAGCGCCGATAACAGGGAGAGACAACCTTCACACCACAAGACAAAATTAAACAAATACCAACATAAATAGTCATGCATCCTAAACACAAAAATACAACAACGCAAAATTGAACCCAAAAAAACTATAATCCAGATTTAGTCGCGTTCTATGACATCCGGTCTGGAAACGGAGCGGGGTTATTCTGAAGGAAAAGATACAGGAGAAGTGAATAAGAAATAAAAATATAAGCAAGAAAAAAAGGAAGCAAGTTACAAGGGAAACACAGATATAAACAATCTACATAGCGCCTAATTTACAATGTCTTCTACGCTGCATTAGGCCGCTGCGCCCACACGGTGTGTTGAACGTCTTGATGTTGGGACCTAGTGTGTTGTTGCCGCTGCACTTATTACAGTCTTGGTCCCATCACCACATAAACACTAACGTGCTAGCTACATTGTGACCCAGATGCAGACTATCGTACCAGATCGTGGCACAGTTTCTGCAGATACGAATAACATTTATCGACATCGTTGCGTGGACCGCGCAGAGTTATGACATCACTTTTCCGCGTGTAGTCGGGGATAAATATGCTGACGTGCGGGAAAAGCTCGCGTATCTCACGGATACGGGAGCCCTGGGAACCAATGATGAGTCGATGTAGTCGCTGCTCTATCACAATGTCCCGCGATTTCTCATTTTCCTTCACACATAACGTAATACAGCATAACATGTGTGACAAACGCAGAACTATTTCAACAGTCTAACTACCACAGTTGACATGGGTCGGTCCAGTGCTGTTTTTAGTTCAACCAAATTGATATCTTCTCCACACCAGTCAACCGACTGCACAAGTACGTATATATATATATATACGCTCGCTACAGTCTGCGAATGCCGGCAGTAAAAATGTTGCTCACAAATACTTCAATGTTTCCTCTCTAAAACACTTATCACAAGTGTAGACAACTGACACGTTAATAACGCCTATAATGTCACTCACTGCTCTATTCTTATACTCTTCAACATGTCAGACTGACCACTTGCATCTTAGTAGAAATTTGTTTTTTTTTGTCCCTCACCAGTAAAAACCAAATGTACACAGCAGACTTTCCCACACTGCAGAACGCATGATACGTCCTTGCTGATTGTTGAGCAAAATATGGCTGCAATCTCGGATGTTATCTTAGTCAAATTTATCGCGACATGACATGCAATTATGTGAAAACGTGACGTCAGCTGAAAAACCAAAAGTACACAACATATAGCAATGCTACCACAAGCCACGGCCACAACTGTGATAGGAGTAAGCCACGGCCACAGGCAACATGCACAAAAATATGTTCAAGTTTGACCGTGCAGCTTTTAAATTATGCTAAGCAAACGAACAGACAAACAGACATAGTAATCACCATACATTGCAGTGTCCTCCCAGGACAAAATAAAATTTACGGAAAGTTTCCCAAAACTAACATTTAAAGTGACAACTAGCAAGTATGTGACACACGACCACAACAATTTCACCGATCTCTGCTGACGTGTCCTGGATACAGACAATTCAAGTCAAGTTTATCTAAACCTTACGGTCAAAAGACCAAATAGCACATCATACAAAGAAATGAATACAAGAAACACAGAAAAACATGTCGAATCGTAATTTTAAAGATGTCGTGAAAACACAAGCGAGTCATTCATTCTCATAGTGAGTGAATTAACAATGATACGAGTGACGTGACAGAGAGACAGATCGTAGATTCGTAGCATTCGCCGCTCGCTGCCAACGGAGTCAGTGTTGACACTCATCTCCAGTCTGGTCATGTCCAAACTGGACTACTGCTACGTCGCATCTTCTGGACTGCCACGCTGCGAGCTAGACCGACTGCAGTCTGTCATTAACGCTGCTGCACGTCTCACAGTCGGGGCGCAGCGTTACGAACACATCACGCCACTGCTCGCCGACCTGCATTGGCTGCGGATCCCTCAATGCATCCAGTACAAACTCTGTGTACTGGTTTTCAACTGCATGCACGGATCCGCGCTGGGATATCTTCATGAGGTCATCATTCCGGTCGTGAACGCCAAGCCATGACGTCGTCTGCGCTCTGTCTCCTCGGCAGATTTGACCATACCGGCCACGCGTCGCTCTTCACTGCATGGGCGACCGCGCCTTCGCCGTGCAGAGCCGGTCCCCCACGTGTTTGGAACACTCTCTGCCTGATGCATGCGATCCGGCGGTGCTCATCGCCCGACTCTTTCAAACGCTCACTGAAAACTCATTTATACATTCAGTGTTACTTCTAATGCTTCTATAGGATTGCTAGTTTCTCGTGACTTTTGTATAGTGTCCTTGAAGTGACTTTTTACTTACGGCACTTTAAATCCAACTATTTTACATTACGTTACGTTACGTTACCATCTTGTTGACAAGTTCCAGCAGTTCAGCCTTGGCGCTAGCTACGCCGTCGACGCTGCCTTCAATTCTCACCGTGTCAGAGTCACTGGCAATGTGTATCTCCACGCCATGATCAGTCTTCAGTCGGTTTACTGCAACAACAGACGACAACGCATTCAACATCAACACTGCCGATCAACAAACACAACATTAATAGACTGTTGACTACGTTGTCAACACTTCATTACAGTCAACGTCAACGGCATGAAAACGTCATCAACTATACCAAACTACATATTGCAATGCACTCAGAGGTGGGCGGACTGCACAAACAACATGCACAGACATTTATCAAAGTTGGCCGTGCTGTGTTCTAGTCAAGCATGTGAACAGACAGACAGACAGACAGACTCACTCATCACAATACTTTGCAGCGATGTAACAAATCTGACCAAGGTACACAGCAGTGGTGTAAACATCGCGTGCGTCATCACAGGATAGACATATAGTTTATGCTCGTCACTACAACCACTATTATACATCACTAGCACTTGCAGATTCAGCTCGGCTTTGGCTGACCATTGTGTTTGTTTACAAATTATATTTACTTACTTACTTCCTAGGGTTACTATGATTTTTCGCTGTAGATACGGTAGTTTGTTATGAACTCACACGCATGTGCATCGGTGTAAGCCACAGCTGCAGTGCTGGTCAGCCAGGCGGAAACCATCGTACGTTCACTGACAAACATGGCCGCCGCTGACTCAAACGGTTATTTAAAATCAAATTATATGCTAAACATCAATAATCGTCGAACTAAACATTACACTTATTCTTACATTCACGTGCCAACTTTTACAAAAACCGAGCCAGTCTCTTTAAGCAATCCCACAATGCAGCCATGTTTGTTAGCGAAGCCAGTCGACGGCTTCAAAGGCTTCTGCTGTTCTAATTGGACGTAAGTTGTCTAGTGAATATTTAATAAGTCTGTGGTGTAAGCAAATCAAACTCAACGAGTATGTGATAATGCTAGGCAAACAAACGACAGTTGCAACTGACTGTTGGCGCCGTTGCGTCCGACAATGTGACGATGAAACTTGGCGTCAACGCTGAGCTCATCAAATGTCATACGACTCGTCTGCAAACGACAACAACTTGCACTGCCCAGCAGACAACACACACACAGACACACAGGTGTCAATGTCAATATCATTGACTCACCATTGACTCACGGTTAGCTAGCAGTGCACTCAAGACTCATGCATATTCACGTCAGCACACACACAGCAGTGCACCACAGACAAACACACAATGCTGTGCTTGGTGTGTGCACAACGTTCTCACATCAGCGACGACTCGTCACTAACGACTCAGATCACAACGTATCAACCAATCAACTGTTCTTGCAGTAATTTAGTGCATACTGTATAAAGCAGCTGTTAACTTTGGTACACCAGTAAACTCTCCTAGTACTTCTCGTAGGTTCTAAGCCATTCGCTTTCAAATGTCACTTTCATGTCAAAGACATCTGAAAGAGTTGTGGCTTGGCAGAGACACATAAATATCAACGGCCATCAACGACTTATTACCATGCAACCAGTCCATGTAGCACAGCCATCAATCAACAGAGACCGCCACGCTGCGTGTGATATATGACGCACTATCAGAAGCCGATGAACAAAAGGTCGCACGCTACTGGCTTCAGTTGACATGACAGCTGCCTTCGACTGCATCGACCACTCGCTTTTACCAATACAAATGTAGTGGAAGTTCAGTCTCGAGAAAATGGCTTTGAGTGGATGACTATGTATCTCACGAGTAGAACCCAGCAAGTGGCGTACAGTGGCCGAATGACTGTCTCTCATTCAATATCATTTTTGGTTATTCCTCACCCACACCATATTTTGCTATTTTGGCTCTGGCTGGCATTCCGTCCCTCCAAGCAAGACGCTTGGATCTTTCCAAGCGTTTCTTCAGAAAAATCTGTCAAC
>Ga0209782_1000829_pt1 | contig 14675 bp, 14 predicted proteins | sample WorMetmaBAHAMAS1_FD_187390 | JGI IMG/M metagenome (GOLD analysis project Ga0209782, IMG submission 187390) | Marine gutless worms symbiont microbial communities from Max Planck institute for Marine Microbiology, Germany - Inanidrilus... | ecosystem: Host-associated > Annelida > Digestive system...
GTCGTGTGTCTGTCCGTCCGTCTGTTTGTCTGTGTGTGTCTGTCACACTCCAGTATTGTACGAAAACGGCTAAACGTAGGAACACACAAATAATGCCATACGATAGGCCTGGAACTCTAGTTTTCAAATGGGATGTTTTGTAGTTGCAGAATTTCTACTGACAAGCGCATCGCGCTGTCCCTCTGCCATAGCAGAGCCACTTGTTGCATTAACTGTAGCAAGGTTTACTCCCAAAAACAGTATATTTTTTGGCCACTCTTTATACATTTTATAACTGTTAACCGAACAGGATGATGACAGCGCAGCCGGAGATGATAGCGATGACGCATCTGATGAATCAGCAGATGGACCACCGCCGAATGGACCACCACCTGTTCGCAAATTTTCTCACAACCGCCATCGAGCTGAAAAGGTATCATATCATGTTACTGGGTAAAATTTTTCTTAGTGCTTTAGTAGGACAGCAATAAGCACAATAAATGGCACGTGTACACATATTGCTGAAACAACTTGTGATAAAGAAACGTCTTTGTAAGAAAGTGCATGCTAAGGTTCATATTCAAATAATATTGCTTAAATTTGCTCATACAGTAATTTTAATTATCAAAGACACGCACATAGAGAACAGTGATACACATAACAATGTGAGAATCACGTTATCAAACATATGTAAAAAGCAAAAATAAACCTTGGATTTTATCATCATTTAGTCTGTGGAATTTTATGGTTGTTTTTTAAATGATATATTAGAGACAAATTATCTCATAAACAGGGGTATCGGAGAATGGGTGCGAGAGGAGGCTCCACTTTGAAGTTAGGGGGCACACAGTATGTTTGCCCCCCCTACTTTTGACACTTAAGCAGTTGATGCATTTGTTGCACTACTTTAGTGGGATTGATTTTTAGTCCTTTTGTGGCTGGTTTAGTACCTTTTTGTGACATTGGGAGTCGGAGTAGTGGTTGTATTTGACACTCAGCTCATCGTTTAAGTAAAAAAACATAGAACATTTGTTAGGTCTCGTTAGGTCTATTAGATCTCGATAGAGACATGCAGCTAATTATGTACTCAGGTCATCTTTATGTGACTAGTCAGTATGCTATTGTTTTATATGGGTGCTGTTTTTGTGTGTCAGTTCATCATTGTGTATTGTTCTATGCATATTACATAAGCAAGTAAGTAAGTAAATGTTTTCTATAAGGTACCACATATCGGAGGTTGCAGATCATGTAGTAGCATATATATTCACTTTGCTGTTGTTAGCCTACAGAATTTTGTTTACCAGACTCATTGATTGTATCTAAAACATTATTACTCATTTGAAAGTAAACTCATAATTTGCTAAACATATTTAGTAAGAATATGCAAATAGTGAAATTTTAAATCCAATCCTTGGGACTACGTTTGGCCAAATGCTCAGTTTGATGAATATGACTACTAACTAATTACTACTTATTTAACCAATTATACCTTAGTATGTTAGATTTTAAGATAGTCTGAAACAGTGATGCTTATTACGTTATACTGGTAGAAAACTGGGCCTCCTGTGGTGCATTAGTTACATTAGCTATTCCTTGGTGCTGGTTGTGGTATATCTACATTGCTTGTATGGGATTTTTAATTGTGCTGAGAATTTATAAATATAAATTTAATGCTACAGAATATGGAACTAGTAATTTTAATGCACAGAAGTATTTACAACACTGTTAGTACTGTAGTATACACTACAATAAAAACAATTCCTTAGGAGAAATTCATTCTCTCAGTTACAGTAATAGATCTGTTCACCAAATTTATAGCTTTCACAGAGGAGGATTCTAGCCACATATGAAGCAAATTTCATTACAATACTTACTATGGTTCAGAAATGACAACCACTTGAACTTAAAAGTACATTTTTCTAAGTGAACAAGTAATTAAACTGTGATTCTTATGGAAAAATAATAGCAAATGCCTCAGTGTAGATTTCAGTGTTTATTCGGACATTTTAGATGTACGGACAGTGAAAATGGCATTAAACAATCATGCAATATGGTGTTCAATCAGCAATATATTGTACATTTTCAAGTGTCTGGAGTGGAATACGACCCACCATTCTACTCTAAACACAATGATAGAGATAGGACCTAGAAAGTAGATCATGGTATAATCTGTTATAAAACATAGGCGAAAATTAGTGCACAGTGACATAAATTGCTGTTTACTGAGTATGTAATACCCATACTTTTAATAACCTATATATTGAATATACCAATATTTGTACGTTTTACATAAAATGCACCCAGACATGGCCAATGACTAATAGCAGCTTCACAAAAAATGCAACCAGACATTGCAAGATTCGTGCCACAAGTTTGCTTAGTTATTCGATGAACACTGTCAGTCTTGCAGCATTGTCTGGCAGCACACATACAGTCCACCATCATCACAGTGACAGTTTGGGTCAGTTTGGTGTTAGTAGATGTCAACTGCTGATGTTACAAATCCTTGATTTGCTTGATGCTTAGATTTATTCCAGTTTTATTGTCAAAACTTTCAAAGTAATGTTACAATGCTGTATTTACTTGACCAACTGCCTGCTGTAACACATCCATAGATACCATGTTGTGTAGTCTACAAGAAATAACTTAAATGAACAGCATGCTTAATTTCTCATCTGCAGTTAAAGTGGGGACCAGAAGAAAAGTAGGGGCCCAGTAAATTTTTTTCGGCACTTTATGCCAGAATTCCCCCCCCCCACTTTCATTTTGCTTCCTACACCCGTTAATGATCTACTGTTCCGATTTTCACGATTTTTTAACCAGAATGGTAGATACTTGTTGTAGATTATAGATCTCACCCTCTTTTTCCATCCCTCATGGGACGTTGCGATTGCAACCAATTTTTTGTTGAAAATTTTCTGACCAACCATAATTCAGCAACTAGCATTCCAAAATGGATTGAAACACAGCAATATAGATGAACAGATTGGTAGTGCCATTTATCCCTTTACATCGTATACAAATTTAGTGAACATTGGTTTACTAACTTCATAGATTATTTTAGTAGAAATTGCAACTTTTGACGGTATGAAAATTCAGCATATTCCCATGAATATCCAAGAAAGTACAGCATTGATATTAATCAAATTTTTAGCGGTGGTCAATGTATTATGCAAATTACAAAAAAATAATATAAGTTTTGCAGTAGCCCAAGGGACACAGCTATGGTAACGAATTAATTTTGGGTTTTTTGCAGACCTCAAATTAATCTCCTTCACATTTCCTTTTGGCGTTCCAAAAAAGCAAAGCAATATCGCCTTATGAATGGGCTTGTTAATAGCATCACTAATGCCTCTTTGTCTTGTAAAAATTGTGAACATCTCTCAGGAAGTTTTTTGAGTTAAAGTAGGGTAATACGTAAAAACTGTGCCATGATGGACACAATTTGAGGATTGTCCTTCATTTGGCATACTGGCATTCCAAAAAGAATTAGAATATCGTTGTTTTAACTTAACTACATAATTGGCAATCATTTTAATACACTATGTAAAAAGTTTGTAACGTACGGTTTATCGACCCAGGAGTTAAAGACGTCAGAAGTTATATGGCCAGTACAGATAATTTCACCATGCTTAGTTCAGCTGCTACATTTACTAGCTGGCAGGCTGTTAGGCACTGTGGTGATCAATAATTGGGTGTCTTTCATAAGTATGTATATGCTAGAGGACAACAGTATGATGACGAGCGGGCTATATGCTTGGGTTTACCACACATTTCTAGTTGAGATAATTATAGTGATATTTCTTACTCAATATTGTGAAATCAAGAACATATTTTATAACTGTCAACCATACAGGATGACGACAGTGCAGCCGGAGATGATAGTAATGACGCATCTGATGAATCACCAGATGGACCACCACCAACTGGAGGACCACCACCAAGTCGCAAGTTTTCTCACAAGAACCATCGAGCAGAGAAGGTACTGTCATGTTACTCAGCAATATTTATTCCTGCTTCATCATACATATATGAGAAAACGCATAACATATGTACATGTATCACTGTAACAGCTTATAATAATGCGACATCTATGTATTAAAGCACGTGCAAAGGTTCACATATGAATGACATTGCTTACGTTTGCTCATACAATAATATATTATATTTATTATATGAATCGTACATTAGTACATCAAATTAAAATAGAAACTGACTAGGCCTATTCAGTACATAAAAATTCAATGCTATAGACAATGTCAGCTAAATCAAGCACTGGCACAGATGCAAAATCATACTTGACATTCAACACTTCCTTAAGCACGTTAATTTTATCAAACTCTGGTAATATGACAGTTTGCTTATGAGCAAACCATACATACTGTTTGCTAATTCTACAAATATGACTCAGAGTAACGTCCAATTAATTACAACAAAAAATAGCATTAGCACCAATGGGAGAGAACATATGCTGCAAGAAAACACCATGATATGATACAGTACGAACAGCACTGTTCTCACTGCACTTGATAATAAAGTTCACACAGCGGAGCAGAAGTTCATCTCTAACCGGTAACAACTCACGAATCGTTGCAATAATCCTAGAATGAGTCTGAAAAGGTAAATCCCATACACATCTAAGGCCTCATATGTTGTTGGCACACGACAGTGCTAGTAACAATATGTAACTATTATATCATGAAACTTCTGCAAAAAGCAAAAATTTGACCATTTGGTTTGGCATGATTGAAGACATAATGATGTTTGTGATTTTACAGCATAACATTTTACGCAATATTGTGAAAATCATGTACATATTTTGTTTGTCAATGAAACAGGATGAAGATAGTGCAGAGGGAGATGACAGCAATGACGCATCTGACGAATCACCAGATGGACCACCACCAACTGGAGGACCACCACCTAGCCGCAAGTTTTCTCGCAAGCACCGCTGGGCTGGAAAGGTATTATACATTACTGGGTAGAATTGTGTACCGCTAAAACAGCTTGTGATAATAGAAAGGTAAAGTTTTCCCATACTTGTTACCGAGCATTGGGCCCACAGCTGATCCCAGTGTACAGGCAGTCAGCCCACCGGTGGCTTTAAGTGTATGTATACAACTGTCTAGAGTGGTATAAGTGAGTGTTGACAAACCAATACCACGATAGACAGTCGAATAAGACACTTATTCTACCATCGCACAAAACACCAGTGGTAGGCTTACAAACTCGTCCCTTTATTTCATGCTTGAGTGGATCCGTGAGGTAACACTCCGTTGTACCACGCCAGTCATCCATTTTAGACATAGGATGCACGAGTGTGACGGTAGAATAATTTCAGATATCATAGACACACATAGTGACATAGACCCATGTTACTGATAATGATGTAAGTATCACATCATGAACCTTATGTTAAAAGTAAAAGTCATACCTTTCAGTTGAACCTTACTGAAGACATAATGATGTTCACGCTTTTACATTATGATATTTTACTCATTATCATGAAATCATGTACATATTTTATGCCTGTGAACCAAACAGGACGAAGATAGTGCAGATGGAGATGACAGCAATGATGCATCTGATGACTCATTAGATGAACCACCATCAAGTGGTGAACCACCGCCGAATGGTGCACCACCACCAACCAAGTACGGCTACACTGTCATTGTGTATAATTATGCTAATGGTAATGCTTGCAGCTTAACTTTTATGCTGTCAACATTTTCTCCTTTTCAAAGTTTAAATCGCATTGGCAGTTAACATGAAGTGTGTATGAAGTGTATGTAGTGAAGTCAAAACAACAATATTCTAATCCTTTCAGTATGGCTGCCATCCGCATGATCTAGCATTTTAAAAATCACTAAACTTTATTGGCTGATGGGATCTGTGAAGCAATATGCATCATCATGCCAATGTTTGTCAAAACCAGCTAATCTGTTGACAAGATATTACGATTTTATTTATTCAGTGTGTAATTTAATTGCCGTTACTGATAATAGTAACTGATGGGTATTTTATGTAGTTGTAGATTTGCTGTCACAAAGCTTAGGATATATTAACAAAGAAATAGTTTAAAGCAGTTTTATTCTACTTGTCTTGCCGAACTACATACATGCCCGTAAACTGACTAAAACAGGAATGCCATGGAGAAAGAGATACTTCGTCTGCTACATAGCAAGTTTTCTCGTGGCAAGCATCTGCATGCTGGGAAGGTAATGTGCTATGTTACTACATTTCAGTGTAGCACGGCCGTGCTTACACTGTTGTAAGAGCCACCAGCCATTCGGTATGGAGATAAGGAGATTTCGTGGTGTCACAGCTCCAAAACCCCTGAACCGATTGACATAAAATTTGACGTGGTGATTACGTGGGCGATGTCACCCCTCCCGCCAAAATTTAAAGTGATCGACCCATTGGGGGCATCTGGGTGTATGGGAAAAATATCACCCTCACGTTGTTTGTAGTTTTCCATTTTTGTGACATAAAATTTTGCTCACGTCCAGAGACTAAACCGTAGAACTAATTTTTATGCAGTTTGCTTTATATGACGTTAATTCCGGGTTACTGCATTTGCAGAAGGATACGAATGCAGAAAATTTCCGTTTTCATTAATTTTTACCCCCAAAACAGCCCCAAAATTGGCGTGAATAGGCGTTTTCAAGCCAAATGTGCAAAATATTAAAACTTTTGTACTATCAAAACAATTGAAGCAATTCCAACCAAATTTTGCACAGTGATAAAGACCACCAAATACTCTTTGTGGGTCGTTCCAAAATTTGCCCCCAAATTGAAAATGGCGGACGGTCGCCATTTTGAGAAACGTTAAATGCGATATCTCTGCAACTGTTTGACCAATTTTTATAAAATTTGGTATGGCGGTGAAAATTAAAACTTCCAACCTGACAAGCGACCAAATATTTAAATAAATTGTAAATCCAAAACGGCAGACGGCGGCCATCTTGAAAATCGAAAAACCACGATATCTCAGAAACTGCTTGGCCGATTTTGACGAAATTTTGCATGATGACATATATTAGTCCTCCAGAGCTTATCAGTTGTTCAAATATTCAAATTAAAAAAAATCTAACATTGCTAATGGCCGCCAGTTTGAAAAACGTGAAATGCTATATCCCTGCAGCCATTTGACCGATTTTGATGAAATTTGGTATGACGATATGTATTAACACTGCCAATCTGATGGGAATACAAAAAAAAATAAAATTAAAAAAAAACAAGATGTCGGACAGCAGCCATCTCAAAAATCGAAAAATCAAGATATCTCCAAAACTGTTTGGCCAATTTTAATGTAATTTTGCACGATGACACATGTTAGTCCTCCAGAGCTTTCCAGCTGTTTAAAAATTCAAATTTTTATAATGCAAGATTGCGTTTGACAGCTGTTTTAAATACCGTTGATTCCAATAACTCTGCAGCCGTTGACCGATTTTGATGAAATTTGGTATGGCGATGTGCATTGTGCAAAAACTTTTGCAAACTTTTAGCATTAGCATATTGTTGCAGCCAATCATATCGGCGAAATGCACGAAATGCATATTTATTACTTATTTATTGCATAGACAGACCATAGATCAAATGATTTTCAGGAGGAAACAACGTCATTAATTACGTCACACAGTTAGAGGGGAAAAGTAATAAAAATCGGCGATTTAGCGTTATGTTTAATGCATGGTAGCCGTTTGGGGGACCCTTCAAAAGGGTACTATGCATTAAACACTTCACAGGTTCACACTTTCAATAGATGGATGGACCACATTAATTTTTACCGCGCGAGGCTATGCTAAGCGCGGTATGCCGTCGTCGTGTGTCTGTGTGTCTGTCTGTCTGTCACACTCCGGTATTGTATCAAAACGGCTAAACGTCGGATCACGCAAACAACGTCGCATGATAGCCCCATGACTCTAGTTTTCTGATGCCAAAGATCATGGCGAAATTCGAACGGGATCACCCCCTACGGGGGCGACAAATGCAGGTTGGGTGGGTTAAAATTGGTCACTTTCGATGAAAAACGCGCTATAACTCGATAACGGTACAAGATAGATGTATAGTTTCTATTAAAGTCGAATAGGAAGTCATATGCACTCTATCATATGGCGATGTTTCTGATGACCTTGGGTGACCCCTAACCCCCCCAAAACACTCCAATTTTTGCATTTTTCGTCGCCTTTCATATCTTTGTAGTGAGTTAACATAGAGACTTCATATTTTGTGTACAGGTTGATCGTAGCTAGTCCCAGCAGATGGACGACAAACCGTCCCTGAAAGGGGCGTGGTTACGTCATGTGACACGTTTTAAATTTTGGGTACCCCATCCATATCTCAGGAGTGGCTGAAGCTATAGAGCTCTCAAATTTTTTTTACAAAGGGAGACTATATTATGTCTTGACAAAAGGATGACAAATCACCCCTAAAAGGGACGTGGTTTTGCTCACGTGACTAATTTTTGTCTGCACAACTGTGGACTTAGACAAAATTTCGCCGCCGCACGCTGCTAGCTGGGATCAATAAGATCGAGGAGGTGTTTGTATCACATTCGACGGTCGACGCGATAAACTAAGGCATAAGCTCCATCGGTTCGATTATCACTGTATTTGTTGCACAGATGGTTGTATAACATATAGACAGTGAATCGATTAAGTGGAGTTTGAGCATTATCGTTCAAATATGTGATAATAACCGTACATTTTGCTATCGACCGTCGCTCGTTGCCTGCAGTGGTAATTAGGTCTATTTTATTGGTGGGCCGTGCAATATGATCGATTTTTACCACACGACGCTATGCTAAGTGCAGTATATGCCGTCGTCGTCTGTGTGGGTGTGTGTATGTGTGTCTGTCACATTCCGGTATTGTGTCAAAGCGGCTAAATGTAGAATCACGCAAATAATGTCACACGATAGGGTTTTCAAGTGAGATGTTTTGTAGTTGCAGGATTTCTACTGACAAGTGCCTCGCGCGGTCCCTCTGCAATAGCAGAGTTTCTTGTTAATCCAGTGAAACTTATCGGACAATTGACGCATTGCCCCGCCCACATATTTGCATATTATTTTAGCATTAACATTTTGTTTTAGAGTATTTTGATAGAGGTGCTGCAAACTTTTGCAAGTTTACAAAAGTTTTTGCAAACTTTTGCAAGTTTGCAAAAGTTTTTAGACCATTTATTTTATTTTATTTTATTTTACATGTGAGAGCAGCCTTAAATATGTTTTATTTTACAGGAAAAAAAGAGCATTTTTATTATTTTTTTTTGTTTAAAACATATGCATATGGAACAAGTATACCAATATGACTGTCACCTCATAAAACTTGTGCTATAAATCAAAAATCACACTTTATAGTTCAGCAGCACTGAAGTCTTAATTATGCTCGTGAGTTTTACAGCATACTATTTTGCTGCATATTGAAAACTATAATGCACGTTTATGGTAATTGTATAGACTATTATTATGTTTGAGATAAAAGATAAATCTATTAAACATCCACTTTCCAATAATTTATCAAAGATACTTAATTAAGATATAAGATGATAATTGGTTGGTTGAGAATGATAACCTCTTTTGAATACCGGTATAACCTTAGCTATCTTTAATTTGCCTGGAACACAGCCACTTAGCAATGATAAGTTAAATATGTCGACAATTGGCTCAATAATTTCTGTTGAAACATCTTTAATCAAGCTAGGTTCAATATTCTCATATCCAGGAGATTTGGAATTGTTTAATTTGGTTATTATTTTCATTAATTTAGTACTATTTGTAGGTGTAGTAGTAGTAGTAGTAGTAGTAATCTTTTATTATGTGTGTCAAACGCACAACATAGTAAATTGAAATATAAAATCAGTACATAGCCATGGACATAATACAGCATAATGACATAGACAAAAGACATAAAAACAGAAAACAGAAAAAAATAAAATAAAAAAATAAAAGAAAATGACCAAGATCGTGAACATACTATATAAAATCATAGAGGCTAACAAACGATTTTCTGTGGGACTAGTGTGATAAGCTGTCAAAAAACTATTTGTATGTGGCTTGTAGCAGTAACTCTTGAAGTCGTGGTAATAAAAATTGCTAGTTTTCTGACTAAAAGGATGAAGACAGTGTAGAGGGTGATGACAGTGATGACGCATCTGATGAATCACCAGATGAACCACCACCGACTGGAGGACCACCACCGAGTGGTGGACCACCACCGACCACAGCAGCGTGAGTCCAAATACATAGTTGTGGTTATGGTTATACTTACAGCTATCAGTTAAACTTGTCAACATGCTGTCATTTCGGAATTTTAAACTCAGTGATACATTTCACATTTGTGCAGATGTACAAATTTAGCTTTTTCAGGCAATTTGTCAGAAAAATCGACTGCATTAAAATTGTCATATTGATTGATTCACGCTGGACTAATATCTGCCAGTTATCAGCTGCTAATGATTCTCACTCATCATCTTTCATTACTTTTGACTGTCATGCTTTTCTTAATAGTCATTACTTACTTAGATATGAGCCACATTGTACTTGCAATCAGTGATATTATACGTATGATAAAAAGTTGACGGATAGATGGCATAATCTACTGCATGGAACCAAAGCAGGAAAGTGCAAAAAAGAAGAAAAAACAGAAACCCATTTACAGTATCTATGCTCCGAGTAATACTTTTATGGGTGATCCAAGTATGCACCAAACAAATTTAAGATAGTGGATGGCCGGCCATGATTTTGAAAAATAAATAAAATCGTAATATCTTGTCAATAGATTAGCTGGTTTTGACAAACTTTGGCATGATGATGCATATTGCTTCACAGATCCCATCAGCCAATAAAGTTTAGTGATTTTTAAAATGCTAGATCGCACGGATGGCAGCCATCCTGAAAATGGAAAAAGACAATATAATTCAAAAACTGATCGACTGATGTCAGCAAAATTTGGCATGTTGATACATAATAGATTAATTGGCTTCGAACCCTGCAGGCTAAAAAGTTTATATTACAAAAAAAACTATAAAATGGTAGATGACCACCATCTTGACAAGTTGATAAATCGTGACTTCTCACCAATGGATTGACTCATTTTAACAAAATATTGCACAATAATGCATGACGGCCTCCATACCCCATCAGCCAATAAAATTTAACAGTTTAAAAATCAAAGTATATGATATCTCTGCAACAGTTTCACCGTATGATTAAATTTGGGACGACGACGTGCATTAATTTTTCAAAACCTACAGGCTACTAAAATTTTGAGTTTAAAAAATTCAGATGTTGGATGTGTACCATTTTGAAAAATTAAAAATTGTCATTTCTGTCCATACATAATGACAAGTATGGTAATATGCACAGTGCAAATTCAAAAAAATATGCGTAAATCAAATCAACCAAGTTTAAACTACCATTTTATTTATTTTGAAAATGCAGAACAAGCAAGCGAGGATGGTAATAAAACAGCAGACAAAAATATGTAAAAAAAAACTAGTTCATTTATACAGTTAACAGTGACTGATCAAACACTGCAACAGTCATAAAATATGATGATATTACTCAGTATTATATTAACATTTAGGCGGTATGATGGTGGGTAATATCACCTTTTTATGATTTTTGCAGTTTTTGATCCGTTGCTGTTAACAATATGGATGAACTACAGTTTTATTTTACATTTACATACTGTAATTGCCTTTACTGATATAGCAACTGACTATATTTCTTGTAGTGGGCAATGATTGCACTTTATACGTTTGCTACAACAGAGCTCGGAGCTAATAAACAAATGCTAGCGTTTTGCAATAATTTTGGTTGAGGTCTTGCTGAACGTTGTAGACTAATTGACAAAAGAAACTCCGTGGAGAAAGAGTATCTTCGTCTGTTACGTCGCAAGTTTTTTGGTTATTTGCACACTGGGAAGGTAATTATGTCGAATTTAGTTGTAACGTACTGCAAATACAAGTATCTCAAATACGTAATTGGAATACATAAATACGTTTAACATGTCAGCATGTGAAATTGCAACCATGAAGACATCAGTGACATTTGCAAGTTTGCTTAACCACATGGGCCACATATCAAGCAAGAGAAGTTCAGTGTCATGAACCCGCCATCTTTAGTCTTGTAGAACGTTTGTTTGTCCACAGTGCCAAGCAAAACCAACTCCCTGACAGCAAAAACAGCACGTTTGAAACGCATGTTCTAATAAAGGCTAATGCAGGCTGGTAAAAACTAGCCGGCAACTAGAGTGCAGCATGTATTTTGTGTTTGAAATCAGTTGGAAAATGAAATTTTGTAGTTGTATCTTTAAGGCTGGCTGAATCCATTTTCATGCCTGTTGATCAATAGGATGAAGACAGTGATGAGGCAGATGATAGTGCTGACTCATCTGGTGAACCACCAGATGGACCACCGCCAAGTGGTGGACCACCACCGAGTGGTGCACCACCACCAACCGAAGCAGCGTAAGGCTACATGGTCACTATGTACATGTTTGCTAATGGTAATGATTGCAGCTAGCCGTTGAACGTGTCCACATTTTGTACTTTTGAATGCTCAAATTGCATGATGCATCTGACATTGTATAAGATGTGCAGATTCAGCATTATCGGGTAATTTGTTGCAAAGTCAACTATGCATATATTGTCATATTGATTGGTATGCATTCGACTAGCGTCTCTGTCTGTGTTTAGCTGCTAATGCTCTACACCTATAATCTTTTGTCACCTTTGACTGTCAGTCAGCATGTTTCTCTTAAGTGTCTGTACTGATTTACACATGATACGATGGAAGTGGCAAATTTACTGCCTGTTAAGAAATCGTGGTAAAATAAAATAGTAATTGTTTCTGCATTCTTTAGCCGAGGTGATGCATAAGTGTAATATAGTTGCCTTTTATAATGATAGTAACTGACCATATTCCGTGTAATGGGCGGTGATGATCTACACTCCATACATTTGCTACAACAGAGGTCCACGTGAATTATATAATGCTGTTGTCTCGCTATAATTTTCGATGACGTTTTGCTGAACTGTATCATGTCTGTAGACTAACTGACAAGAGGAATGCTGTGGAGAAGGAGTTGCTTCATCTGCTACGTCGCAAGTTCTCTCGTGATTTACACACTGGGAAGGTAATTATGTCAAATATAGTTGTAAAGTATTGCAAATACAAGTATACCAGTTACGTAGTTGGAATATATAAATACCTGATGTATATTTTGTAGGCTATATTTGAAGTGATTTTAAGATGTAGTTTGCATTTTGCTAAATATAAAATAAGTTTTGTGTGTATGTTTAAAATACATATCACCAGGTAAAAAGACAACCACGAAAACCTCTGTGGCATTTATGTATATCTCCGGAATCATGATGCTATCAAAGTTTGCTTGACCACATGGGTCACATATCAAGCAAGTAAAGTGCAATATAATCATTCCATCATCTGCAGTATTGTAGAACGTTTGATCAGCTTTGGCGGTATTGTTCACCGCGCCCAGTGAAACAGACTTACTGACTGCAAAAACACAACAGGGAGATAAATAATAAAGCTTATAATGCTATACATCTGCCTGGCTGCCAGCTCAAGATACTTCTGGTAAAAAAAAAATAAAACTTTTCGGTTCAACGTTATGGAAGATGTAACGATGATAGTGATTTATTCAGCATAATATCTCGCTGCATATTTAAAAATCGTACACATGTATGTTGACCAAAAGGATGAAGACAGTGATGAGGCAGATGATAGTGATGACTCATCTGGCGATCCACCGGATGGACCACTGCCAACTGGTGGACCACCACCGATGTAAGTCTACATGTGTAGTCATTATGTATAATTATGCTGACGACGATGCTTGCAGCTATCAATCAAACTTGTTAACATTGTATACTTTCGTTAATTATATTCTGCAGTTTGCATTGCACAAGATGCACAAATTTAGTTTTTTTTTCTGGTAGATTAGTCATTACTGTTGAAGCTGCAGATGACCAATATGTGCCTGTAGCCTATTTTAGTATTTTGCCCGTTGCGATATCTCAGCATCGTCTCTCGTCACGTTTGTCAGTCTACATGTTTTCACTTGATAATGAACGCTGGAATAATACACTGTGTCTAAAAATGACACTATGTTGCACAATATAACTTCAACCCACATCAACTGATTTTAGTGATTTTTGGCAAAAATGTTACTGAGAGAGCACACTATCGAACGGCAGTTATCTCACCTCTCCTAACTAATGTTTCTGCACTACCTGGGGAAACATGAACCCCAGAAATTTTCTTTTACTTATGCTATATGCTGTGTCTCGAAAACAACGGTGCTTTAGCTTGCTATATCTTCGACATTCATCAACCAAATTTTGATAATTTTGTGTAGACAAAAGGTTTGTATTAAGTATAGTGTGTAATTTTATTATTTCTTGCCTAGACATTTTTGTGTATAACACCACGTTGTAAACAAAATCAATGTTATCCAGGGGCGTCGATCGCTATGGGACAGGGGGGACATGTCCCCCCAACATTTATGAAGGGGGACATCCATGGTAATGTCCCTTCAATGTTTTAGAAGTGATGTTGTTTAGGATGTCGGCGAGAGTGACAGCAACTGTTGTTTGTTGTATTTTAATGCAAATATTATGTGTAGTTTCACAAAAAAGCTTCAGCTTCTGGGGGACGAAGTCCCCCAG
>Ga0209782_1000830_pt1 | contig 14674 bp, 9 predicted proteins | sample WorMetmaBAHAMAS1_FD_187390 | JGI IMG/M metagenome (GOLD analysis project Ga0209782, IMG submission 187390) | Marine gutless worms symbiont microbial communities from Max Planck institute for Marine Microbiology, Germany - Inanidrilus... | ecosystem: Host-associated > Annelida > Digestive system >...
GACGACGGTCGACCAACCAGTAACCCATAGCGAATGCAACAACTTGTAGATGCTGCTGACATTTTAGCTTTTTCTGGAAAACTCTCTGGCTAAATGCCTAGCATTGTAGCCTTTCAACTCAAACAAATTTTTGATCAGAATCTTATCTTCTTTAGTAAATGGCATGCTTACTAACAAACAGTGATGTTGAAAATGTGTTATTTCTGCCTTCGCAATTTCGCAGCCAATTAATGACGTAATAGCAAATGGACATGATAAATTAAATAGGCTTATGATAACTCAACCTCCGTAGCTATTTCTTGCCAAAAATTATTAAAATTGTTTGATGAATGTTGAATATATAGCAAGCAAAATCAGTGTTATTTTCGGTATACAGCATGACTGAAGAGACCAAATTTCTGGGTTCATGTTTCACCAGGTAGTGCAGAGACACTAGCAAGCAGAGGTGGAATAACAAATCATCATTTAATAGCGTACTCACTCAGCAACATCTCTGCAAAAAATTACCAAAATCGGTTAATGTGCGTTGAAGTTATAGTGTGCTACATCACTGTCGTTTTTTTGAGACACGGTGTAGACAAAATAAATAAAATCTGACAGAAACTTACAAGATTTATGGTCAATAAAATATAGAATACACAAACTGTATGCTGTAGCAAATGTGTAGAATGAGAGGACGTTACTTAAACTAAAAACAACCATGCTGTACTTATCTACAAAGGTTCTTTTCAACCAAATGTGATGAATCTGTTTATCAGCATCACTGTTTGCTGTTACACTTAAAAAAACTTGTTTTTGGACAGTTATTAAAATCATAATGGCACACAAAGCTATGTTTACATGGGCCTTAAACTGTGTCAAGCTGTATACTTTAACAGCTTCAAAATATGCCATATGCTGGTTAAGAATTCAATTTGGAACTAGAATGTGCTCAGGGAGCTAGCATCTCTGCAAATCCTAAAAGAAATACCCACAAATTATCACTTATCTACACAAAGCCATCATTTGTATGTTTGAGCTTGACGCTACCTTACATCATTGGCAGTCAAACTAACATGAAGTCATTGGTGATTTCTCAGCACAAGCCAAGAGACAGACTTGAGAAAAGTGTCCCTGAAATGACCTATTTCGTGTTTAGAGGCACTAAACCTTAGCTCAATCAAAGCCAGTGGTCCAGAAATATATGCTGAGAACTTTATGTGGACATCTGAAGTATTATTCTGTACACCACATTCCATTTCTGATACCAAATCAAGGGAGATCCAGATCAAACTAACTGATGTTTCGAACCTTGGAACACTTCATGTGGTTGCATCCTTCATTCTTCTGTATTGGAGACTTACAGCTGGAGCACGGCTTAGAGTTGGTCACAAGCCAGAGACAATTGGCCGAGTTCTCAAGAGCTTCCTCCGTACCAGACACTGACACAACGAGCATCAGACACCGCTACAACTCAGCAGCAATGCTCAACCACAGTGATCAAAAGTCGACAACGTTGTCTCAACAAGAGGGCCTAGCAGTGGCTAGCATAGCGCAAGATGTGGGAAGCTCTAGCACGAACCGCTCTTCAGATATACTGCATTAGATTATAAAATCAAATTAAATATCAACATCGTTCATATGTAAACAACAACAATGTCACGTGTTTCCGGTCCAGACTCTCAGTAAGTAATTAAGTGATATCGCTACAATTACTAATTTTTCCATACCCCCCTCTTCCACCAGAAATCCTGGCATCATCCCATCCAACGATCCGGGTGAGGCGTTGTCAGTAAGTAGCAAAGACATCCATCTATCCAAGCATGCAAAGATATCCGGGATCCAATGCACCCTGTGACCACAATGCACAAACGTCACAAACAGACGGACACTGACACCGTAGAATAAGCGCGAGATGTATATATTACATCTCGCGCTAAAAAATGTCACACCTTTGGGCTTGTTATAATTTTTACACACATGTACTGATTTTGATAAAGTTTTTGTCAGAGATATTGATGAGAAAGTAAGCAATTAAAAAAGCCTTGTTTCAATTACATGTTGTGAACGATGTTAATATTTACAGTAAACAGGACATTTGTACAGCACTTTGTACTAAGTACGACTCACCGCTAAAGCACTCAGGTATGGCACATGGTAACGAGAGATAACAGAGTTTTACCTGCGACTCACCCACATGCATCCACAAGTGCTATGAGCCACGCCTGACTTTACTCCCCAGCTACAGAGCAGCATCACACTGGTACTCAGTCCCCATCCCACAGAGGATAGGAGACTGAGTTGCATGGTTACATGCCAAGACTATCACCCATCGCAGCACTAACTGGGCCCGACGTACAGCAACTTCACCGATGTCACCAGAGTTGTTACCACTGTGCCAATACTACCACTACCACCATGCCAAACTGCCATCACCACCACTACCACTACCACTGTGCCAAACCGCCATCACCACCACTACCACTACCACTGTGCCAAACTGCCACCACTACCACTACCGCCGACAGTATGTAGGTTGACACATCACTGTGCCACGACTGACGTTGCTCGGGCTTGACTTCAGCAATTTTCTGATGCCAGTTGTTCCAGTTTTCACAGCTTGCCGGCTCATGCGCTTCTCCAAGGCATTCCCTTCACATGCAGCACACACACAACCTCCAGTTGAACAGCCGTACTGCACATAAATCTAGACTACCCAACTGCCCTCTCAATTCTGACCAGTGACTGGCGTAAAACTTTTTGTTGGTAGATGTACTAAGTACTACCGAGGGCCTCAAATTCTCGAAAATGACTTTAATCACATTCAAATGTTTTCAAGTATCAAAACCCAGAAGAAATCTGTGAATATTTAGAGGTTAACATTAATGTTCTGCCAACAAGCATAAGTATTAAATAAACACATCAATAATTTTCTTTCACTTGCAGAATTTCACGCCATGCCGTGGAACCTGCTGTGGAACCTTTCTTAATAAAACTGATAAAAACAGCAAGATACCTAGTTAAAATAAACATCAGATGTTGACACACACAGATAGATGCACCTGTTTATCCGTCTTTCTAGTCCATAAAAAAATCTCAAGTGAAGCAGGTTTATACATTGCAAACTGCCATTCTGTGACAGCATCTAAAGAACTGAATGAAACTCGACGTACTGATCTAAGCAAGGAAAATTATCCAACAGACCTTTTCTTACCGTGACCGATTAACTGACACAGCAGTACAATGTATATTGTATGATAATATCACAATGATGATGACTGCTTAGTTAGCAGTTTAGCCATTTAAATAACAGCGACAACAACTAAATTCATAACACTGACCAGCAAAATGTATGATCATTTCCGCAGTCAACAGATCGTGAAAATTTCATGCGCTGCTGACTGTTTCTGTCTCCGGCTCCACCAAGCCCACTTGCAGAAGTCATCGGCAAAGTAAACTGTGGAGCTGACGAGCTGTCGCTGGTCATGTTGAGGCGCACAGCTCGACCACATCCAGGCGACGGACACCACTTTATCAGCGGGTTTGTGTCGACAAATGCCTATGAAATCAATTAACATAACTAGAGATCACTGTGTTCCAAGCCTGAAAAAACTGATGGACCAAATAATTCAATTTGATCTCATATACATTTTTCATGCACTACTCCGCTGTGGTACAGCAAATGGTAGGACTGTCTACCAAATTTTAATAATAAGATTTTTTTATATTCCACAATTTTAATCAAATTTACAATCTACAGTTTCAATAAATTAAGTTTTTAAAATCACTGTGTTTCATAGACTGCAAGGTCAACAACTACACAAAATAAAGCAATTTTCTACATTACTGTTTCAGAAATCCAGGCACAACTCACAGCTTAGATCTATCTAGCTGATTATTCCTCTCCAACTGCATATTCTTAAACTTTCGCTAAACTTTTGTTGACAAATGGGTATAATTAGTCTATTTCCTTAATAGAGGCAAAACTTACAAAGTGAAAATAATTTTAAAAAACAAGAAGCATTTGAAAAATGTTGGGCCCAATCTCGACTGCGAGCCGCCTCACACCCACTCACCAGGTGTCGCTACCTACCGGTACTGTCGCACACCGCCTGCGCATCGATGTCCACGACAACGACAACGCGTGACAGAGGGGACCGCTATGACCCCAAGGAATGGGCCCAAGAAAATGAACAGTTTACTATAAATTAACTCTTTACCTTGATATCAAACTGCAGATATCGGCGAGCCATGTCACGAGATACGACAGTCTCAATCAACTCGACGGGAACCAGCTTATCACAGTCATACCCAGGACACGTGATGTTGTGTGCATCTCCGTCAAGTATCTTGCCACTCAAATACCTGTGTCCACATACTTTTGCTCATATATCATCATTACATCAATCCTGACTATATAATTTTACAGCACGTGACTCAAAACAATCCTTCAACTACTGCCGTTGATATCACTTTTAAAGCTCATGTCAGCATAAACCACATCCCATCGATATTGCATTATAGCAGATCAGAGAAAAGCTGAAGACGACACAACACACATTACTTACGTTCTGCTATGTGGTCTGCTCTTTAAAGAATAATATCCTCATTCATTACTTCTACCTTCAGTTTTGTTCACCTAGCCGGCTTATGCGTGGTTATTTCAGTATCAGCTAGTAGGAATACCGGAACAGGAACAGAAGTAGCTTTGTGTGGGCCAAATGTCCTTGCTGTTCTGTTGCCTGAACAACAGTGTTAGCAGACAGAAAAAGCACCAACATCCAGTATACAAGTGCACAGACGCTGAACCGCTGATGTCTGTTCTTCGATGCCAGAATCCTGATTCAAAGTACTTAATAAAAAAGATAACTAAACACACTTCCTGGAATCACCGAGCATACAAAACTTGAATGCAGAACTGAATAAACTGATTTACTTACTGTTCCCAGCATGCTTTGCAGAACTGATGATCACATGACATGAGAATAGGTTCATCATTCACCGCCAGTACGCATATGCCACACTACATTACACATTACTTCACACGTCATTCGCATGCACCCCCGTCCCTCGCGTTAAGCACATTAACAGATTACAGCAGAGTAATTAGCGGGGTATAATTCTGTCACTGAAGCATTAGCAGAACCAGTGAAATATTTCAATACACCCACCTAGCCCTGGTTATTGTGTATAAGGAGGCTAGTGCTATAAGTACAAACAAATGAAAATTCTGACATCAAAGGTTAATACAACTGTAAAATGCAGGAAACTTAACCATCACTGATGACAATGGGGATATCCCAACAGATGCAGAATTATTCAATTCGACAGTGCTACATCGTATGCTGGCGAGACCAATCTTGGGTGACGTGACTCCGCATTTGTTACAGCAAGCCACTGGGTCCTGTATCCAAGACTCCAACAGTAGCTCGCGTGACCATTCTGCAACAGAATGCCAAATCAAATAAACCGCCATGCCGCGGTGTCATGTTATATGCAATCCAAAGTCAACTTATTTGCAATGCAACAAGATACCATGCAGAAGTTATACAGTATGCTCAAAAACGGTAACTAGAAACTGACAAAATACACAACAACAACAACACTCGCTTAGCAACCTCACTATCCAGGACAATATTGGTAAGCCGGCACCAGAAAGATAAAGCAAGATATGATGGGGTGACAGCATATGCAAATCACTAGCACCTCGCTGCGTACAAGTAACTATGCTAGTAACACTCAACTAACATTTTAACAGACCAGATGCTCTGCCTGTTGCAGAACCAGCAGTGTCACAGCACTGTAAAAAGCAAACTGACAAAAGAACAAACTGAGAAGTAAGTAGACACCGTGATTTCTGAGCAGCGCTTCAGCAGTGAACAACGGAACTCTTAACATGTCGGAAGTCTCCACCAGTAACTGATCTTTGGCTTCTTGAAGGTCCTGAGCTCCCAAGCCACAATAGGCCTAACAAACAGACAGCAGCAGGAATGGACAAACATGCTAATAATCGTGAAGCACAGGAATATTTGACATCAAAAACAGAAAATAACTACTATGACAGCACAACATGTGCAGATTTGACAAAAGTGAAAAAAATACAGTTTTGGTTGTCTCATACTATTTTTCCTAACCTGACCATTTTCCTGGCATTTCTATGATTTTTTTAAAACCTACCACTTTTACCTGACCCCAATTAGAATGCCTTATAAATAATGAGGTTTTCCATTTAAGCAGTCACTGTGATAGTAAAAGAAAAAATTATAAAACTGTCAACAGCAAAGTATCAAATAATCAGCAAAACACAATGACCATAAGGACAAGAATAATTTGTTTTAAAATGTAATAATGTTAACCTCATTTAAGTCCAACTGATTTAAAGAAATGTCAATTGGATCGACTGACGGAACATCATCCTGCGACATCGACACACACACACACACACACACACACACACACACATGCACTTCAGCACTCCAGCACACGTACACAGGCCTCATGATGGGAAATTCTCCACATCAACCTCCATTAACTGCTTGTCCACCTTGATCATAAGCGGTACAAAACTTTCAGCTGGCCAGATGCCAGGTGTGATTTTAATTTTCAAATGTAGCAAACACGACAAAAAAATTGTCATAATGTTAAAAGATATAAGTTAATGAGTAATAATACTTCAATGAATTTACATAACTGATAATTCATTTCAAAGCCTCTCCTATATTAATTCTTAACATTCTGATAAAAGCACTGACTTATTCACTTTTAAAGGAGTATCACTTAAACTCTTTCCTTTGTGAGGATAGTGCAACATCTTTAAAATAAAAAACTGTCAGAAAGTATCCCACACATAGTGTGATGCACAGTGACCTTGTCTTATTTTTTTACGTTAAATGGAATCAAATAAAAAAGGTAATACAGATAAACATACAGAAGAAAAAACCATGTTTGACTCCAGGAACAGTGCAATGTCGCTATGTCCATTTTTCTCGGCACAATCACATGCTGTTTCGTTTTCTTTGTTTTCGGTCTCCAGTGGAATTCCATTTTCCACCAATTTCTGTACAGAGAACTTCACAAGCTATGAATACTACCAAACTAGCCATTTCATTGCAGTGTGCCTAGGTCTCTGCTGTTGAAAACTTTTACTCCCATTGTTGTGGTGCCTCTACAAAACTCGTATTTGCTAATACTCCAAGTCTCCAACTAAATCGAAACTAGTTAACCCAATTAAACTAATTAGAAATCCAACCCAAAGCCCATAACCATTCTTAGGGTGTGCTGACTATTGGCGAGATCTGCGTAAAAATGTGGTCATGCATAAGGAACAAAAAAATTATCAGACAGATACATTCTAAAGACGGATTCGACTTTATATACTAGACAGGCACACAATACACAAAAAATTGCAAATTAAACTATTAATTATTAATTCATTAACTCTTGATTCCTGAAAGAAAAGATGCCAGTATGCTAGCTGTCCGACTTCGGTATACAGGCAGAAGTTAGTGATAACAGACAAAAAACATCTGCAAAAAGCAATGGTTACAAAATATTAATTAACAACTCAATTGACATTCAACGATAAAATGCATGCCTAGTAAACAGATAACTAATTTATGTGGTAGAAATAATAATAATCATTGTTCACTGCCTCAATATAAAACTAAGGCCAGCTTGTTCTCTGTGTTGTCAGCTTCTATACGTCCCAGGTTCGTATGCACCTGCACAAGATATTAATGTCACAATGTGTCTGTCATCTTATGTGAAACACGTCTCTTTCTTCCATCCACATGTAGTGACCAGATAACTGCTGAAGAAACCAACACTACACACACGGAAATGAAACAGGCACAGTGTGCCATCAATCCATCGATCAGTCAATTTTTGAAGTGGCCTAAGTGGTGCAGCCACTGCAAGAACCACTGATGGGTAATGTCAGTAGACAATGTCAGGGTATGATTGCTGGAATAAAAACATTTTTACAGCCGACAAAAGTTGACAGTGAGTTTGCTGTGACGACGTCAATTGGTAGACTGTCCAAACATGTGGAGCCGCAACCGCAAAGGCTCGGTTGCTGAGTGCTGCCAGTTTGAGACTGGCGGTACCACGAGATGGTTGTGTTGGTAGAACGGAGTGGTCGTCATCCTGGTCAATGCAGATCAGTGGACCGAGGAACATGGTGCATCGCCATGTAGAATTTATACGCCAAAACAGCCAGCTTGCACTGAATTCGTTCTGCAACCCGTAAGCAATGCCGAGTGATCAGAGCATCAGTTATGTGGTCACGGGTCCTCAGGCGGTAGACCAGTCGAGCCGACACATTCAGAACCAACTATAGTGGACATGTCACGTAAGCTGGAAGGCCAATTAACCATCACGCCGTTTCCATAGTCCAGTCGTGAGTGCACCAGTACGACCACTAGCATCTGAAGTGTGGCCGATGGTACAGAGCATCTGATATTCTTGCATACTTTTGCATTTCTGTCATTGTATCTTATAGCTTCAACTGCTACAGTACTGTTGTGTATTGTGACAGATCAATAATTACCTCCACAATTGTTTTCATGCCTCCAGTGGCTGCATAGTGCAATGCCGTATTGCCCTTCTACAAAAATATACAATCAAGTATATATTTACTACATATCACTTGACTTAAAATACACCGACTGGAAGTACCTTAAGTTCTGCTGTAATACCATTTGTCAGGGTTTCAAGCATCACCACCATCATCCACCATTCTGACGTACAAGCCAACTGACAGTGATAATGATAACTGCAAATCGTATGACACTCACAACAGTGTTGTAAAGTGGGTAAGTAAGTAAGTAAGAGTATTTATATACGGTGCAAAAAAAAAACAACAGTCACTATGTGCCGCAGCCCTTGACAAAGTGTAAAGTGGGTTAAGTATACAGTTACATGAATGGATCTGCTGCAATGTAATTGAGGTTCAACCATTGGTGAAAAATACTCGTAAGTAATATGATGATTTAACCATGCATGGTGCAACAGGTCTAAAAACTGAACTGAAAACACAATATTTATCAGAGCTGGTACCCTAAGCAATCTTCACAGTCCTCCTGTATCACAGAACTCACACTCTAACTATCATGTACATGTGATGACGGCTTAAACAAAGTCTAATCTGAGACTGAAGAATAAAGCCTCTGATTCACTCTGATTTACTGGCAAGATACAGAATTACATAAAGTTGTGTAAGTATTACAAATTACTGCTTTGACTAAATTGCTTCAATTAACTTCAGGATTATCTGTCACTTGGTTTTTATCTCAAGACTCAAGCCACAAACTAAATTCTTTTAAGAAGAACAGTGGTACTGAAAGCATGCCTGGAAAATTTTTTAGACAAATGAAAACTTGAATAAAGTTCACACATACTTTCTATCATAATGTACAGTCAACTTACTTCATCAACAGCAACAAGATCAAGTTTTTCATTCTGTCCAGTTGTCTGATCAACAGGTCCAGACCACTGCAGCAGCTGATCCACGCACGACAGCCGAACTTCTAACTCCTCCGCTGATACCGGTGTTTGAGCCAAACACAGAATATGAAGGCATGTCGCATCGTGAGAATTCTTCTTGTTGGGATTTCCATTTAGTTCACCCAGAAATATCCTGCCAACCACAGAACCCATGCAATAGTTTACAGCTATGGTGCTCTGTACTTAGTACAAGAATGTATGTTAACTCATCGTAAGCTGATACTAGGAAGTGTATGTCTTCATGGCTCATCCACAGTCAACTGTGCCTCAATAGTTAGTAATGGCATTGTCAAAGCTGAGATTCATTTGGTCAGATAATGTTTGTCATAATAATTAGTGTGCTTGTTTTGTTAGACTTTCAGGCAGGCAAGACAAGTTTGTTAATGGATGAATTCATTCTATTTATTTAGATATTTAACTGTTGCACAGAACAGTACGATGAGATTGGATACAGTCACACATTTGCAGAAAAAATTGCAGTTATCATGCTTAATTTCTATTTGACCTACAATATGAAAGAAATTTCACTGGAATTTCTGCATAATATCTAACTTTAACACAAAGTTACAGTATTGCCGAAAGTCTGTATGATTCACTATTCCCAGACACAATTATGTCAACTGCTGCATAACTGTACAGAGAATCACATTTGAAAAATCTTGCAATGTTGCCATATAAAGCATCCCATAATCTGTTACTCATATTCTGTGACAAAAGACCAAATGCAAATGCCATTCAGACCGAGATGCATTTTATGGCACATGGTAGGAAGTGTTTACAAGACGAACAATGCAAATTTTGCTGTAAAAAGTTTGATCAGTGTTGATGGTGAGTAACGACATGGTCACTGCCGTGGTCTCACAATGCATGCCTCGCTGTAATGCCTGGGGATCATGTGTAATTATTACTATACCAAACATACAGATGGGATTGGACACACAGTGACTAATGTCTTTCACTGCCAATAAAGAAAATGCTGGTATGCAGATAATTGCACCTGATATAAATATGAGATCAGGTGTTCGTCAGTGTATTTTGCACTAAATATTTTTTTTAATTATTGACAAATTTGGAATAAATATTTTATTGAATTTGCACAAAATTTCAAAAATTAACATTTATTTACAACATTTGAACAAATTTCCTGTTGAACTTGCATTTTTACCGCATGATGCTATGCTGGCATGGTATATGCCATCATCATGTGTCTGTGTGTGTGTGTGTGTCACACTCTGATATTGTATCACAAGAAGCTCTACTATGGCAGAGGGACTGCGCAACGCGCTTGTCAGTATAGAAAAAAACTTGCAATCGATGAATGACCTTGACATACACCCAAGGTCATCACACTTGCTTTTATTAAATGGCCATATGGCATATCACTTTCTGTTTGTAGACTGTTGTTTCAACAGCTGAAACAAGGAACTACCACTTCTGAATTAAATGTGACTGCCTGTAACCTTGAGAACTCCTTCATTTTTGACAACAAAAGCTTAAATTACAAGTTGCTTGCACTTCCTAATTTATGTCTAAACATATCGTAGTTAAATCACGCTTTATTTATGAGTTATAGGTATTACAAAGGCTTCAGACAACAACAGTGACCTTAAAACTCACTCAAGGTCCTAACAGGAAGTGATATACAGCCTATCTAAAAGCAGCAAATGCGATGACCTTGGGTGTATATACTTCAAAGTCACTGATCGATTGCAATGTTTTTCAAATGGGATGAATCGTAGTTGCAAGATTTCTACTGACAAGCGCGACTCGTGGTCCCTCTACTATACGAGTTCTTGTTCTAGTAGCTCGCAAATGCTACTTAACACTTGGCAAGTTGTGAATGCCAACTTGGGTGCTTTGCAAATCAAAGACCGGTCATCACAATCAAAACCTGCCGCAACCAGTCATGTCATGCAATTGCAAGTTCTCGCAAGAAAGGCCTATCACGGTGCGGACGGTTTTTCACTCAGTTGCTTCTGCTCAGACCATTCTTGGATCTGCAATGTGCAGCAGTGCTGGTGGACTGGTGGTAAAAATACTGCACTGACTAACCTCATTCTAAGTACTACAAATGAGGTCACAATAATGACATTTTCATAAATATTTCAGTGTATTTTTCCAACTAAATTCTCCACAAAATTTATAGTTCAGATTTTTTTGGAATTTTGAAAACCGACAGAATGGTGCCATTTTATAACTAACTTATTAGCAAACGGTCATAGTTAACTACAATACTGTAATTGAAATGTTAATTCCCACCTAATTAAGCATTTCATATTATGTCGACAGACGCAGTGCAATGGAGTGTCACCATCATGGTTGCCTTTCAATGTAGCACTTGGACACAGTGCTTTACGCAGTTCAATGTTTGACATCAACAGCTGAACAGCAGCTTCTTCTTCTCCGTTACGTATCAACTTTTGAAATTTTGATGAACTTTTCCCCATCTATCTGGCTTCACTCAAGACCTGTATATGCAAGCATCAACACATTGGAAATAGTATCAGTTAGAACAAGGATGGTCACAAACTGGATAGTGGATACAAAAATTCTGTGCTAATAAACTTACTTTAACCCTAACATCAACAGGAAAATTTCAACTAACGGGCTACAACATGATACCTTATAGTTGAAGTTGAGCAAGGTTTAACGTCCCACCAAACACCTTATAGGTCATATTGGGGACGGGTTTTATGGGTCAAAAGACCCAACCAACAGTGTCAAAGCACTGAAGGAAGAGAGGTCCTACGGACTAGGCTTCAATCCCATTAGGTCCACCCCACTGTGCTGACAATAACACAACATATATGCAGTATGAAAAACAAAAGCACAAAATACACACAGATAAACACAACTAAATCTAGGCTATGCAGTGAAATGCACCCAGTGTGACAAAACCCAATCCAGAGAACTGTAAGAACTGCTCATCCATGTGTGCTTATAATTGTGCACAACTGTCGTATACAATACAACACAGAACAGTTCTGATAATCACCCCTCTTACCTCCAGACAAACACGATGATACCTTATATTATCTATTTTAAAATATGCTTGGAAAGCAACTAAAGCCAGTTTACATACTACATTAATGCTGATCGACTGCTTACACGCGACATGTTGAACGCCCCCTGATTACTGACAAACAAACAATTCCAATGGACTGGAATAGTTATTCGCAATTACCATTGGGTCAACTCGGCAAGCCAAGTCCTTGTCCTCCGCACAAGTGGTTCAAACGGGAGAGCGTAAACAATCTTCACTGTTTGACCTTGACCTTTGACCTACAATCCCAGGCTAGACAAGGTCAAGGTCGACCCTTATGCCGAAAATCAAGGTCAAAGGTCAGTTCAAACAGAAAAGTGCCCACAGATAAACGGACGCTACGAAACGTATTATCGCCCCTGCTACGCGGTCGATGACAAGAGGCTCTGCTATGGCAGAGGTACTGCGCGACGCACTTGTCAGTAGATATTCTGCAACTACAAAACATCCCATTTGAAAACTAGAATCCCGGGCCTATCGTGTGGCATTATTTGCGTGATCCTAAGTTTAGCCGTTATCATACAATACCGGAGTGTTACAGACACACACACACACAAACAAACAGACGGATGGACAGACACACGACGACGGCACGTACTGCACTTAGAAAAAATCGACCATAGGCCTATTGCACTGCCCACCAAGTATAATTACCAGGCAACGAGCGTCGGTTGATAGCAAATCGCTAGGCACATGGAGAAATGTCGATTTTTACCGCATATTTGAATGATAATGCTCAAACTCCACGTGTGAAGATCGACGGCCGCGAAACGAAATTATGTCATGAGTCATGACGTCATTGCATCAATGTATATAAATAGCAACCGCTAAGGCGCTATTAACGTAGTTGAATCACGTTAATTCCCATATGATGTTGAACCGCAAGGATTAGTGAAGTTCACATCAGTGGGATTGTAATTTACAAACTGGAATGACGTTAACAATTTAGTTTTCAAATGCGTCTGGCTTAAAGCATAAGGAGGTGGGGTCTGGGGAAGGGGATTGCCCCCTCCCCAGAAAAAGTTAATTTCAATATGCTACAACCAGTTCAGCAAAAGCAATAACGGACGTCAAGACTATTCACGTAAACGTTTAATAAATTACAAAACAGGAACATCCCAACAAAACATGGGTAAACGAAACAAGTATGACGTCAACGTAACGTTGAAAACTTGGAAAAAAATAGTAATAAAATGTCGATTTAACGACCGCAGAAGAAAAAATCTCGTAATATTCATAATTATGGTAAGTGAACATTTATTAGTTGAACAACGAAAATGACGTTATTGGCTCAGCAACTTTAATGAAGTCGCCGTAAACCTCGCAATGCATTCTAATAGAGGCCCCTGATCCTCACCCATACCCTACAGACATACTACTAAGTGGCTGATTATACCAAAATCTTTAAATGATAATTGAAATTTTCGACTGTGATGGACCTGTTCGCGTGGAATTGCCCTTAATCTACCGTTGTACAATTTTAACAAAGGGACCAAAACATGCATTCTATTGCTGGTAAATAAACGCAATGCATTCTGATAGCAGCCCCTGATCTTCACTAGCACCCACTGCAGATGAGTAAACTGTGGGTGGAGCCCCACACTTTGCACCGCATTATACCCGTAGTCACACCCGCACCCCGCATTTTATCCACAGCCTCTCAGGCATACCGTTTGCGGCTATGGGTAATTTGCGGAATTGCGGCTTGCGGAATGCGGAAGGTAATTTGCGGAATGTAATATGCGGCGCGACGGTGATTGGTCACCGGGTCAGACCACGTGACTGCAGCTATTCCTCAATTTACCACTGGCCGCGCGTCGACAGTGGGGAGGTAAAATGCATAATGCCTATGCGGAAAATGACACGTACGCAACGCGTAGGCCTAATTTACATATATTTGTTAACAGTCTGTTGATTTTTGCTGAGTGTATTATTACAAAAAAAGTTTATAAAAGTTAGTTGTGCGTCTCACATACCCTGTGGTCCACTTTGTTTGTCCTGCCTGTAAACGCACGGCGCCGCAAATAAGCACAACTGACGACAGTGACATCACTGACGACGCCACTGACGTCACAATCAGTGATGTCATAGAGCTACCGTAAATCCCGGAATAAACGCCCCAGGCATTTATTAAATCAGTGCCAACAC
>Ga0209782_1000831_pt1 | contig 14666 bp, 15 predicted proteins | sample WorMetmaBAHAMAS1_FD_187390 | JGI IMG/M metagenome (GOLD analysis project Ga0209782, IMG submission 187390) | Marine gutless worms symbiont microbial communities from Max Planck institute for Marine Microbiology, Germany - Inanidrilus... | ecosystem: Host-associated > Annelida > Digestive system...
ATTTGAAATGTGACTACTTACTTCGCGTTTCGCAGCGTGCGATAGGCACGACTAAAAAGCTACAATGGTAAGCATTTAGTCACTTGAGTTTCCCAGTGAAGGCTGGAACGTATGCTTTGCCTACCAATGTTGTTGCAAAAGCTACGGGTTACTGGGTGGGTCGACCATTATTCTGGCAGCAGCTGATAATGAAGCACCCACACAGCTGATAACAGTGATGTTGTTGACGAAAATGGTGTTACATGAACATGGCTAGGCGAGAAATAATATTTGCATACTGTACTTAGTACTAAGACCTTATTGTCTGCAAAGAATTATCAGCATTGGTTGAAGATATAGCAAGCCAAAACAGATACAGTATACAGCAGGACTGAAAGACCCAATTTCCGGAGTTCATGTTTCCCAGGTAGTGCAGAGACATTAGTTGGGATATTAAATAACCATTCGATAGCATACTTACTCAGCAACATCTCTGCCAAAAATTACAAAAATCGTTTAAAGTTATAGTGTGCAACGTCAGTGTCGTTTTTTTGAGACACAGTGTAGATTGCTGCCGCTGTGTTTCTGTGCAAAGATCTGCTTTTGGGGGTTGTGTTGATACTGTTTCCCCAAAATACCCATTTTGAGGACATGAACAAGAGTTTTCAAGCTAAATGTGCAAAATAGTCAAACTTACTGCATTCATTTTAACCAAATTTTGCTGTGTTGAATGTTAAAATGCTGAGCGGTGTTTGTCAGACATGGTACAAGATGTGCTGGTGAAGTGGCCGCCCAGGCAAACAACGGCATCTGCAGTGTGGGTGTGGCATATGATGCTGGCATTGGTGGTGAGTTACTGTCTCACACTGACTGTTTGGCATTCTAGAACACTTGGTTGTGATAACTGTGCAACGTGATAACCAATTTACATAATTCTTTCACTGTTACAATGAGAAGTCATTTTTAGAAAGTCTTTTGCGTAATCTTCCACCTAGTTGCACTGACCACGTCTGTAGTGGTAAGTGTAAAGCAGCAGCCTGGTGTCTGTCAGTCTCTATGTTTGTTTGTTCCATCTTATTTGGTATCGGCTCACCAAACCATTGTGAATATAGGGCCATTAATATGCATCGTTGTTGCTGTTACTTGTGGACTTGCAGCAGTACACAAGTTACATTATTGTAATGTATTGATGGTAATTTTATTTGTTTAAACCTGTTTATATATTAATGAAGTTATTCCAGCTGACGATGACCTGTGTGTGCGTGTTGATGCTGATGGTGTGTGTCCAGGAGTGCGGATGCTGGATGGAGATGTAACTGATGCGGTCGAGGCTCAGTCGATCGGTCTAAATCCTCAGCATATTGACATCTACAGTGCTTCGTGGGGTCCTGATGATGACGGAAGAACAGTGGATGGGCCTGGTGTTCTTGCCAAGAAGGCTTTCTTGGATGGTATCACCAAGGTATGTCAGTTTTGTACGGTGTATTTAAGGAGCTTTCTAAGCACAAGTTAGCTGGTGTTGTGCTGCGTCATGTTAGCTCACTGTTTACAGTTGTTGTACTTCTCAGTTGTGGCATGAGACAGCACCATACAGGTTGCAGCATCGTTGCATTATGAATCATTTATTGGATCAAAAAATGCTGAGGGTAGTGGGTGATTAACTCTCTCAGGGTTAGTGCTATAACACTGTTATTGGCATCCAGTCTGTACAAATGTGCTGCTCTAAGTTGGCCCCAAAAGTTGTCTTGTTTGAGACATGGCCCAGTCTGCAGTAAGTCTGGTAAAAAGGCATGTTACACATTAAACTGAAACAACGATGACAACAACAGCGACCGTTTTACAGCCACTGGTTTGAGTTGGAACCGCCGGTTAAGAACTGGAGTTTTTGTTTAACTGGCCGCATGGCTTTGCTAGGTATAATGTGAGAGAGTTTTCCTCAGCATTGTTGCTCTGTTGTCTTTGTAGTGTAATACTGAAAATAGGTAGTTGTGACCTTGCGATGCAGGGTCGTGGTGGTCGAGGGTCCATCTACGTGTGGGCGTCAGGCAACGGAGGTCGCAACGGTGACAGCTGCAGCTGTGACGGCTATACAAACAGCATCTACACGCTGTCAATCAGCAGTGCATCAGAGCACGGTCTTGTGCCGTGGTACTCCGAACCCTGCGCCTCGACACTGGCCACTACCTACAGCAGTGGAAGCTCGTCAGAACGACAGATAGTATGTATTTGCTTGTATTGTTGAGACAGGCAGGGCAGCAGTGGTGCCGAGGATGTCTTGTTTTGACCCACTGCACTTTCGACGTCATTAGATGTCCACTTGTGTATCGGTCCTTGTCTATGCAGTTTTGATATTTTAACTAAATATTGTTTTCAGTTTTACATTTTTATTTTGTTAATATATGTTGTCTCAGTTTCTTTATGTTATTAGCTGTTTAAACAGTATTTGTTGGTTATAACTGGTTTGTAGTTAGTGTAAAGTTGTTTATCATCTGTGCTCTGGTTACACTGTGAGTAAGTAAGTAAATAAGTATTTATTTGAAATTTGCGGTCATAATCCTGAATAGCAACAGCACACAAGTAAAACACTATTAAAAACAATACATAAAAAGACAAACAGATTACGACCTTTGTTAACTGTGAGTTATTTGTCAAATTGCATGTAGAGTGACTTTTCTCAGAGCCAGCAATGTGCCGCACTCTTTCTGTTGGCATTTGTTTTCTTTACTTGGAGTGGTCGGCCCGGCATCTCTGGGACTGAGAAGCTGGTGAGACAGAGACATTTGTTAAATGCTGAAGTGTGCTGCAGCTGACTGACTGGTCAGTACGTGTGAGTGTGTGTTGTGTTGTTTTAGCTAACAACGGACTTGAGACATGTCTGCACTGACTCTCACACCGGTACATCAGCCAGTGCACCTCTCGCCGGCGGCATCTGTGCTCTTGCACTGCAGGCAAAGTGAGTCCACTCTCTTACAGGAATGTCTAGTTTAAGTGGCCGTGAGAGCAGTATTGTGTATACTGATATAGCAATGATGCTGTTAACGTTCATTACTTCTATTTTGATGACAATTTTACAAATGAACCTGGATTAGCTGGTTCTCCTTGGTTTTTTCTTGCAAGTGTTCTGGAAGAGAACTTTTGGAGATAATTGTCACAGGTTTCTTGGGCTAAACACTGTTGACATTAGTTTAATTTATATGTTTACATAATGCGTTTTATCACAGCATTAAATCTATACATGTTGTACTAACAAAATAGAAGAGTTACAATTGATTAATAAAATTAGAAACCATAAGCATTGCCACATTGCTGCAAACCTGGTAGGATGACCAAATATACTCCCCATGTTTGAAATTTTTGTTGGATCTTTTATTTCCGTCACTGACGAATTGTAAGTTTCTGCCTATCTATAGTTTCTGATGCATCTCTCTCTGGAAATAAAGTTTCAGGTCTTCAGCTTTGAGTCCATCAAATTAACAATGGTTTGTGTGGAGAGTCGTAGCATAGAGTCAGTGCTAATGTGTGTTCAACGTGTTTGTGTGTAGTCCGCAGTTGACGTGGCGTGACATGCAGTACATCGTTGTGATGACGTCACGGCAGGTGAACTTGAGGGCCGATGACTGGGTTGTCAACGGCATTGGACGTAAAGGTACAAATCTACCTGAATGAATGTGGTATCTGCACTGCTGCAGTCGCACACAGTATTGAACGTGAAGTGATGAACTAGATTTATCTCTTGAGTACTGCGATGTTGTTGGTGTGGTATTGGGTAGGGCATCAGCTTGTTATACTGCTTAAGCACTCATATAACCCAAGACGAGCAAAAGCTGAGGATGTTGTTATGATTGTCAGTGATGTTCAGCAGTGGGAGTTTTACTTACATCGGTACAGGTGCGTGTGTATGTGCAGGTTGTAACAGCTAGTTTCCATGTGCACCTTCATTAACCTTGATTTTTCGTTGCTTTTCTTCCTGCATTTGTTCTTTTTAAATGGCAGCCTTTGAGGATAATTGGCCTAGATTATGTAACAGCTGAATGCCGTTCCTGATATCACTGGAGGCATGTCGAAACACAATGACAACCAAGGTAACTAAGCCGCAGTGCTTTGTTGATTTACCAGCTGACTGGTGATACAAGGATGCTAACTGTGCCACACCAGCGCCATTCATTGCAGTGCTGTGGGTGAGTGAAGTTGTGAGTGGATGAGTGCATGTCATAGGCAGCAGTGTGTTGACCACGTCATTATGTCTGTTTGACAGTAAGTCATCACTTTGGCTTCGGTATGATGGATGCGGCGGCGATGGTGGAACTGGCAATGAACTGGACACAGCTGCCTGACCAGCATCGTTGTCAAGTCAATTCTCCAGCCCCGCCAAAGTATTGAATGTTTTCACTTCAACAGCTGCCTTCTTCTTATGATATATTACTTGTGTCATCTGTCGACAGCAGTTCTCTTAGCACATTTGTACAGTTATCAAGTTTGTTAACTGACTTTTGTGTTAGTTTTAGTTCTTCTGGCTTTTTATTCTACGTCTTAACATCACCCTTCTGTTTAGTCTTGGTTAGTATCTGCCTGATGATTATCTGATACATTATGTTTTGTTTCTGTTATGTACATAATAATCTTGATTTTTGGTACATGTTGGCTATCAATAAAGAATGAGATTGAACAGATAATGCCTTTGAGTTTAACTCTTTTGCTGCCGGAGGCAACTATAGTCGACCACATTCCCTGGCTGCCGTTGGCGACTATAGGCGCCGTATTTACGCAATATATGTGGGCGGGACTTAGTTTCTCGTGGCACTGACTATAGTTACAGCAGAAGAGTTAATGAGTTTGAGTTGCCGTTATTGCTTTAACATTATTGGTTTGTTTTCGCGGGTAACAGGAATCGTATCTGGTTTGTAAAAATGTGGCTTTAGTTTCTTTGTTGTCTGTGCAGGGACAACTTTGGAAAAGAAGGCTGGTTACAGAAGAACTGTATGTGAATGTTATCTGTTAGCTGTGGAATTTGTTATTGCTAATATACAAGTTGGTGTGTTTGTACTAGGAGTTTGAGGCCAGATTCATCGGCAGACTTGGTGATTAAGACGGACGGCTGTGCGGCCACGAGTGACGTGGTGCGTTCTCTGGAGCACGTACAGGTGATCGTCACATTGAGTGCATCACAGCGCGGAAAAGTGGAGCTGTCGCTGACGTCGCCAAGTGGCACGCGACAGATACTGCTTGCACGGCGTCGCGCTGATGTGTCGGCGCAAGGTCTGAACAACTGGGCTCTGATGACAGTGCATTGTTGGGGCGAAGATCCTCGCGGCAATTGGACGCTGACTGTTTCTACGACGTCTTCTTCAGGTGTGTACTTGTCTCTTCACATGTTTATGGATATTTTTTGTTACTTTTATTGTCACTGTCAGCATCCGTATCACGATCATCTTGCGTTTTTGTACCATGTTATAGCTATGTAGATTGTGAATAGCTAATGTGAAAAGTTATCAGATTGATTGATAATTTTGATTAATGAAATTTTGCAAAAATCAGTATATATCTTGCTTATTCTTTGATAAATGGCAAGTGATTTTTTGTTTATTATAAACTATTTTGTGTAGAATTGACATGGGATTGAATGGAAAACAGTTTTTGTAAATGTGGCTGAATCATGGAAATTATAGCCGTCCAGCTGCCATTATTGCAATATGTTACATCGATAAGTGACTTTCAGTGATTAGAAATCTGTAACATAAAATGTCATTATGCTGTGAATGGGCAACAGAAGGCCATGTATGTAACAATGTTTTGACACTACCGAAGGTCGGAGATACTTGCATATTTTGATATCCACCAACATAAGCCTGAAAAATGCATCTATATGTGATCACATTGGCAGTAATTATACGTGAAATTTTTTAGCCATGATGAGAGTGAAAACGCGTCCGTATTGCTACATTGAAAGATGCTGTAGACTTGTGTCGTTGTGGATGCAGTTCAGCTGACCAGCTGGTCTCTGGTTCTGTTCGGCACGGCAACACCGCCACGCTACCTTGCTGACTACCTGTCATCGAGGTCACCGACGACGATGCACACAGACAAGATTGTTGGCTCTCATCATTTATATTCTAACGACACTGATCATCACAGCGTTAATGATGCACAGCCTGCTGACAGATTTACTACACACAGTGGTGCGGAGATATCCACCAACGCCGGTACAAACACGTGTGTGTCTGTTCATTTAGCCTGTCTGGCATGCTTACCTTGCAGTATATGTTTTGTCGCTGTTAATTCTCTTTATTTTTTAAGGGTCTTAGAGACCAGTTATATCATGATCTACCAGATCGATCTTTACCAAATTTGCAGTAGTTGTAATCCATGGATGCAGATTGTGGATCTGATTTTCGTTTTGCAATTGTTTATGGGATATTGCTATGGCGGCCAATTTTGGTGCCAAATTGTTGAAATTGTTTTATCCCACATCACAACTATGATGGGTGCATTAATAGCAGCGATGATTCGTCTACATTGTCCAGAAATTTGATGAGCTTCCATTCAGTATCCATGGAGTGAGTTTACAAGGCTATAATGTATACAGCAGGCATCAGTTAGTATTGGGGTTAGTTTGACTAATGTTCATGAGATGTCTGCACTGCTAGTCATGGCATCAATTTATACTCGTTTGTTAATACTGGTTTGGTAGAGGACGGCGACAGTACCGGCAGTGCTATGACAGGCAGGCTACTTGCCAGGCTGTGCCATGCATTTTCTGGTTTTGCATCTAACTTACCACAGTATGCGATGGTGGCATTAGTAATATTAATAGTTATATAATATGACAGAGCTCAGTTAACTTTACTGTAGGTTACACTCAGCATTGTCTTCATGACAGCCAGTGGTTGCATGACACTTGAGCCGATAACAGTATTGTAAAGTGTTACTTAAGCTGGTGTAAGTAGACCCCAGAAGAGTAATTTCAGATGGTTTTTATATTGAAACGTTAATAATGTTGATTAGTTGAAACATTACACGGTGATGGTGTTCAAAGTAAACGTATGGAGGGAATGTATCTGACAAAGACATGAGTGACACTTTAGCCAAAAAAAGAAGATGCACGGGAGTCACCAGTAACTGTTTTATATGTTGTTCTTACCTACAGACAGATGTTGAAGCTGAGTTGATGTGAAGGTGGATAAAGGTTTAAACATGCTGTGCAGGTTTGAGTAGTATACCCACGGTTTGTACGGAGATGGTGCGCGTGAACATAATTGAGGAGAACTCTTAGCATCCTCCGATCCTCTATAATCCACATGCACTAACTGCTAACAGCAAGAGTATGAGGGCAGAATTACTTTGCTCTAGCAAACTCTTGCTACTCGTAACACTGGGACGATGTTCCATTATGGCCTTAAGATGGTAGTGGTAGTAGCCGTAGTGTACATGCAGACCAGGCCATCTTGTAGTAACCGGGCCTAATATGAAATAAGTTGTTTATGTGAATAAATCAAGCCATTGAGGTGATATTATTTTGTGACATAAGTCAAGAGAGAATTATGGCAGTGGAGAGTGATGTTTAGTAATTAGTATGTAGAGTGTGATAGAGGTGTCTTGTGTGTTGTTGTAGTGACCTGCGAGCCAGGCAAGTATTTGTTGAATGGAGTTTGCTACACTGACTGTCCATTCACATATTACCCAGTGAATGTTACGACGTCAGTGTCAGTAGTCACAGGAATGCCGCCGGTCAACAGCGTCATCAGTGTGTGCTCTCGCTGTAACTCGGTCGGTGTCTGCGCGCATCTGTTGCGGCTCGTGTTGACGGTTGCTGGCATCTTTGCCTTTGTTGTCGTTATCGCTGTATTCGTGATCTGTGCGTGTCTGCGTGGTGTCTGTCAGCGACGGCCAACCAGTGATGGTATGAACGGCATTGCTTCCGCGCACTTGCACTCGCCGCGCTACATCACAAACGGTCATATCATCGCTGGACTGTCGACACAGCCGCTGCTGGCAGGGTCGGACTACGACTCGTCAGACGAGAGTCCAGTGCTGTCAGATTCACCTAGCGTTAACAACATCTGAATCATTTCCATCAAGTTCTTAGGCAATTTTGATAGCACTGGCCACTTGCAGTCGACATAACATTACTATGTTCTCGTAATTTTTTTCAGTGTTTTGACATGTTGGTTTGGTAAAGCTGGTGTCACTGCTTCTCTGCAGAGGTTCTGTTCTGGAAGAGGTGAAGTCAGAAGATGGGTGGGGAACCGGCTGACACGAGTTCATGTGGAAAACGGCCAGTGACTGTGACGGTGATTTGTGTGTATTTTTTGCTACTGCCGGTAGCGATTTGTTCACGCAATGTGCCATGATGCCTGCAAGTGTGATACCACGTCTATACCGCTTCTGTGATCATCTGCTCATGTCTGGTAATGCACAGCGGAGCAGTGTTCTGCATTGTATCCACTGCTTTCTTATGTTGTTTATTCATAAGCACGAAATACGACTGCTACATTGTGTATGTTACTACATGTTTTTATGTTATTAATTGAGTATATTTAGGGTGAAGATAAAAGTTGTTGTCTTTGAATGTGTGGTAATAAAGGTGTTATTTGAATTTTTGTCATTTTGCATGTTAAATTGGTTTTCTTTCGTCATTTTAAATTAAAGAAAATTTTACAGCTTGTACGTGTACATATACATACATAGAAGACTTTTCTAAGTTTCAGTTATAATCAGCTGCGCCATTTGATCTTTGTTCGTTACTTGTTGACAGTGGAAATTATGACACATGATGGCTAACACACATGCACAGTGTTTCGTTGACTGTTTTGTTATTTTTGAAAGTTTTACTTCAGTGTTTATCTGTTTTTATGTGGTTTACAAGCACTTGGTGTGATTATGTTGCCTTCTGATATTTTCTGTCATTGGTGACATTCAGTTCTGGCATCAAGCAGTGAGTGAAAGACCAAGACAGTAGCCTTAAGACCAAGACACTTGAGTTCCAAGACCTTGACGAGACTAAGACAGTGAAAATATTGTCTCAAGACCAAGACATTATCAAAGCTTTGAGACAAAGACAAGACAGTACCACTAATACTGTTAATCTTTAAGACAACTTCGCAAAAATGGAAGACACTCATCTCTCATGCACCATAATTTTTAATAGTCATTTTTATGGAAATAAAGATCAAATTCAGCCACAAACACTTTGTTAGAATGGATTTCCAGTTGTGAGATTTTCTTATTTAATGGGATGGTATGAGAAAGGTGTTTTTGTCCATAGGCCTGACTTTGTCAGATGCTCAGTGATTGTACGAGCAGATTCAGTAGAAAATGATGAGTAAAATGAGCATTAAAGATACCACATAAGCTCATATGCATTGTTTTCTATACTTTTTTGAGTAATGTCTGTGTAAAAATAACGTGCTCCAGTCTTGCCGTTATTCTCTTGGTCTCAAGACCGAGACAGTTGAAGACGATTGACAAAATGCATAAGTGGTGACTCGTTCTCATTTCAAGTTGATTTACTTTCAGTGGATAACAATGAGACACCAAGACACTAAACCTCAAGACCAAGATGAGACCAAAGCAGTGAAATATACTGTCTAGAAATGTCTTGCAACCACGACGGTGTCTCGATACTCCCATCACTGGTGATGTTATAAGAGAGTATACTGTGGACAGTGGACAGATGTGCACAATCATAAGCACACTTAGATGAGCAGTTCTTACAGTTCTCTGGATTGGGTTTTTGTCACACTGGGTGCATTTCACTGTGCATAGCCAAGATTTAATTGTGTTCATCTGTGTGTATTTTGTGTTTTTTTCATACTGCATATATGTTGTGTTATTGTCAGCACAGTGGGGTGGACCTAATGGGATTGAATCCTGGTCCTTAGGACTTCTCTTCCTTCAGTGCTTTGACACTGTTGGTTGGGTCTTTTGACCCATAAAACCCGTCCCTTATATGACCTATAATGAGTTTGGTGGGACGTTAAACCTTGCTTAACTCAACTCAACTGTAGACAGTGGATAGTTCCACTCTGCCAGTGTTGTGAGTTGAAGCTGCTTGGCAAAATAGTCTCATAATGAATGCATTTTTATCGATATTTTTAGTCTCTGTTGAGATCTTGTATTTCTCTCGTATCTCTTCACACTTTGACGTGCTTAGAGCTAGCACTGTATTGGCTTTTGCTTCTAGTGACAGTGGCAGTTCTTTACTATTCTATTATGGGCTCGTAGTTAAACAGGGAGAGAGAGAAAGAGAGAGCCGCTAATCTTTAGTGTGTCTCCAAATATTGCTGTGCTGTTTCCATTACTTAGTAATGTACCTATTTTTCAATGACACGAGAAAATGAGTTGGTAAACTACAGTGTATAACATGCACACAAGTCTATTGTGAGGCAGAATCTGAGATGCAATTTGATTTTTAGTGAAAATTAAGTTAACATTTCTTTAAAACACATGTTACCAGTTTTCTTGCTCTCAGGTTTCTTTCTCAGATTTTAAAAGTCTGCTGTAATTTCAATGCCAGGTGCTTCTTCGATTGTGCCAAAATTATATTGACTAGCAAGCATGTTATATTGTTGAGACTTTGTTTAAAATGTCAACCAGTGAACTTATGCACAGATTACTGCAGAAGACCAATGGTTTGTAGAATATTGTCAGTGGAGATTGGCAGTTTCTGGTCCTGGCACCTTGGTCTCAAAGCCACCTCGAGTTGTCCTGACGCCTTGATCTCTCCTCGGCCGAAATTTGCAATGTCTCGGTCACGGGCTTTGACGAGCATCGCTTTCACCTTGGTTCTTTCTCCAGGGGTGCCTAGAATAAGCCCTGGATATTGGACATAAAGCTACATGCAAGTATGCTTTCCTTGTGTTCAAACAGTAAACACCATCTTGGTACTAGGAAGTTAGAACTGTTGAGAATGTAACAGCAGACTTCCACCCACTGTTTATTTTAAGGCTGTTGCTGTTGGTAAGTTTTAACTGTGATTTGATTTGAAGCTTTGATTTATTGAAGTCGTGGGATAGTGCAACTTCTGTGAGGCACAGCTACCTTCATCCACCGGCTGAAATACATCAGCCTTATCTCGGGCGTTGGTCTCAGCTTGGATCAGCTTCCAGATGCCTCAATGCCTCGGTTTTGTAGATCATTGCTTCGTTCTCGGCTTGGAAGGCCTTTGTGGACATCACTGGTGAAAGAATTAGAGTTAGTAGACTGGTTATTGTTTCTACTCCCTGCTGTGTGCATATACTGTTGATTAATATTGTTATTCTGTCAAAAATTATCTATTTTATACATCAGTGCTGAGGTGTGATGAAATGTAGTAAAACGGTGATTAATCTGGGAGGAGAGTGAAATGTACCATGACAGCGTGTGGCTGTGACTGTTGTTGATCAGTTTGTGATCTAGTCGGTAAGTCTGAAGGCAGTGGTTGTTATGTCATAAAGTATCTCTGATTTCATGCATATCAGCTGCAGACTACGAGCAGCAAAGCCAACACTTAAGCACTGAGCTTGCAAAAATATTACACATTGCATTGAAAACTTGTAAATTTATGTGATATAGTATAACTCAGAAGAAAATCATAATGTAACCTAAATTGTATTGAAAGAATGATTAAACTTCAAGCAACAAGAGAACTAGCAAAGCCAGTCTGTGGCTACTGCATGCTATAGCCAGCTTTTGTCATAGTCAAGCCCACTTGTTATCCCATGCTGGCAGTAGCTGGGGCATAGTAAGCTGCTGAGGCATCATATAAGGTGATCAGTCATGTCTGCGACTTTGTGTGTCTGTGCTCAAAAAGAAAACAGTCAGCTATTAACACCAAAGTTTGTACAGAGTGGGCAGAAAAATCTTGGGCCACTACGTTTGATTGCCCACATCATTTGGTACACTTCAACATTGTTTTGTTCTGAATACATCTGTTAACTCTGTTATCATTTAAACATCTGTTTGAAGTGTCTTTTATTCTGCTGCAAAATATTCAAGACAATGTGAGCTTTCAGACAATGGCCCGTTTTTGACCTCTCTGTAGTCCATGGCAACAGCTAGCCATGCTAACAAAATGAGATCAAAAGGTAAAGGTCACATAGTTATGAAAAAGATGACATTGCTAGTGGATTGTGCTGCTGCTGCCAGTGTACGACTATGTCGATAGGCCTGCACATATATTTCTAGTTAAATAAGTAGCTAGTGAAAATGTAGATAATTAGATCATTTAAGAGTACATGAGAAAGGACATAAATTAACTTTTATATGACTTTTTTTGCTAGTTTGTAAAATGTCCTTTTGAATATTTATGATTTTATTCAGCACTGCTGCCATGAATCATTCACAGAGTTTAATATTTGCATTGTGCTTTTTGACTTTGCTTTTCATCTATATCTGCTGAATATTTTTGTGACATTATATGACGTTTACATGTCATTCATGTACTGTTTTCCTGCATGTGAGTCAAGTTAATCCTGGCAGCCTGATAATACAAAAATTTACATTGTTTGCATTTGTATTTTTGTATAGTTTAGTAAACTAGGTTGTTCTGTAAATTTACTTCTGCTGTCAATTGATTAATATAAGCTGTTCGATAGGTATTTATTTCCATTGTACTTCAGTAAACAGCGAGTTTATATCAGTTTATATATGGTAGTGCCAATTTTCAGTCCAAAGGTTAGTTTTTCTGCAGCCCTATCATGTTATTAATTGGCCTTTTTCCAGATTTCCTATTTACATACAAGTGTGATAACCCATTCATATCAAATTCTCCCACAGTTTTTGAAAAGTCATTAAGCAGTAGCTGGTATTGAAATAATGATAATTTTACACATGGCTGTTATTTCTGAAAATGTTGTTTGCTTAACTGTTTACTTATTTAAATCTTTCCGTGCTGTTGACGGTGCAGCATTAAAAGCATGTTGCCTGTAGAATAATTTCACTTGGACAGTGACTATGAGGCCCCTTAAGTGAACTTATTAGGCCCCTTTCACATTGGAAATTTATTTCGAAATTTATATAAATTAGTTCCATTCGCAAGAAACTTTCTAGTGTGAACCAGTCATCTTTCGAAAGAAATAAATTTCAAAATTCTATTTCGCAATATAGAAAATGTTCTATTTTGTTAAATTTTGTGGAATAAATTTCTCTTATGGAGCACTATGATTGGTCAATCGGCCAGTGCTTACAAACATCGAATGAAGCATCGACGATGTTGTTTACATATGGATTTTGAAAGTTATTTCCAATGTGAAAGTGCTTACTTTCAAAAGAAAAATTTTGAAAGTTTTATTTTGAAATCAATTTTTAGTGTGAAAGGGGCCTAAGGGTTTGAAAGCATAAAAAGCCAGTTGAAAATCTACAAAGAGTAGTTTGTCATAAAATTTATTTTGTTATGTTAGCATTCAAAGTGCTGCATACTAAAGTTGCCAGTGGATAAAAGGAATGTGATGCAGTTTTTCATTAACGTTAAATTTGAGTAAGAATTTATTTTATGCATAGCATCTGTTATGTAAATTAGTAAGTTATTACCAGTGGACACTATTTATGTATTGTATATGTGAGCATTCTGTTTGTTAGCTATGTAATTATGTACATTTTGGCATTATGTCTGTTGCGTTGTTTAACTGTTATATATAATATATTGATGGGCAAACCCTTTAGTCTATTCTGCAGGGGTGATTAGTTTTAGTTAAATCAGAAATTGTTCCATCGCATCTCAAATCTTTCTGTCTGTGTTCCATGCATAAAGGTATTGCAGCAAGATTTTGAGTCATTTCTGCTGCTGAGGTGTCAAAAGATCAACTAATATGTGTTTCATTACTATTACTGAACATGCATAGTAAGTTAAGTTTGTCTTCCTGCTTAAACTTAGTGCTGCTAATGTTAACAAAATCTTGTTTTTCTGCACTTTTCAATTTTTGGAATGTATTAAGTGAATCACACTTATTGCAGTTGAAGTCCAAAGTGAATTCTACTAGTTACGTTTCCTTGCAGTTATATGTAATCTCTGGAAGTTGTAAAGTCGTCCTTTGGTTGAATTTGGATTTTCCCACCACCAGTTAACAGATATCCAGTGATGGTATATTGATATTTTAATGTAAAGAGTATTTTTGTATGTTGCATGTATGCACTGTTATCCCACATGGGCTAGTTGAGTAGGCACATGGTTGGTGTGTTGCTGTTTCTGTTGCTTTGCAGCATTGCAAACCATTAATAACACATTTTAATTCCATTGTAGCTATCATTTCTGTTGCACTTTATGCCAAAACTAGAGATGTTGGCACGCGTCCTAACGTGACTCGCCTGTTTTTGCCTGCTGACACCACATGGCAAATATAAGTGAATAATTTTAACAACTTCTTGTCCAAAATCGATGTCCAAACCGAATTTCATGGAGATTTAATTTCCCATTTTAAATTATTGTTACTAGATTGCAAGACAACCAAAAAATGACTTATTCCATTAGCATTTATATAAGCCATACTAAATTTCTAAATTTGGTGGATATGTAGAGTAATAATCACTGAGTAACACTATTGTTTAAATTTCCTGTTTTACTTTTCATTGAGCCAGCCATTGAGAATAGTTAAAATTTACTGTTAGTCAAAATTTTTTTGCCTCCTGTAAAAAATTTGGGAGGGTCTACCAAAACTAATATATGTATTATCAATTAGCACTTAGACATATATCCCAACGATTTCCCCTAGCTC
>Ga0209782_1000832_pt1 | contig 14660 bp, 10 predicted proteins | sample WorMetmaBAHAMAS1_FD_187390 | JGI IMG/M metagenome (GOLD analysis project Ga0209782, IMG submission 187390) | Marine gutless worms symbiont microbial communities from Max Planck institute for Marine Microbiology, Germany - Inanidrilus... | ecosystem: Host-associated > Annelida > Digestive system...
GTAGGAGGCTCGAAGCCCATGAATACAATAGTAAGTAACTAGGCCTATACATAAATCACACATAATACACATAAATCATAAAACACACTAAAAATTACTGTTGTGCCAACTGTTAAAAAGTGGCGATAGCATGCACATATCACAAAATGAGGAAGTTTGGACAAGAATGTTATCACAATTTTTAAGGTTACACCATAGTGAATAAATACTTTTGCGAATAGCAGCCGAGAATGAAGGAAAATTATGAAGTACAAATAGGCGTGAAGCACTGCACCATCTGGTTTCATTGAGCAAGAGTGTAAAAGCGTCGTTATAGGCTACACGTAATTTATTTAGTGAATACTGAAACATATTGCACCACAGTGAACAGCCATAGATTGGTGTACAGAATGCTTTAAACAACATAAGCTTTGTATTAAAAAAACTCTAAGAAAATTTACGTACAATGCTATTCGCCCTAGCATAAAATGACCTTGTTTGTCTCATAATATCAGCATAATCAGTCAGACTTGAGTTAATAACATGACAAAGCCAGTGATTAAAGTCATCTCTCAAGCCACTTAAGGTTCAGGCACCAGTGAAATAACAAGACTATTTCTCAATCTGTATAAAATCTGTATAAATATGGCTTTACTGGAATATTTTACGTCAAAGGGACCAGAAAAAAACTGCAACATTATAATTATGTAGAACACCAGATGCGTAATGTACACATTCCCAAACATCAGACATCAAGTTTTACTTACTGCAGCTCGGACAGCATGTTTCAACAGCTTAAACATCCGCCGATTTTGGTAACACAGCCAGGCATTTTCAATAGTTTGTACACATGCCATCAAGCTGCTGTGAACACACAACAAGGGTCGAAAGTAATCTGGGAAAGGACACATCATCACCACTCACGACAACAAAAGACTGCAGGCACTAGCTATGAGCAAAAAATGCCCAGCGCCCACAGCAGACGAGTGCAAGCACTCCTTCTATCATCCACAGGTATTCCACATCTACATCGAAGTACTGCATAGTTTCTATATGGGTACTTTACATCTGGGATGGTATGTCCTCACAAGTCTGCCTCTTCCCACGAAGGAATCTGGACCATGATTTAATATATGTACATGATTTCTAGTGGTCCGTGTGGCGAAACAAGCGTTCACTCACGATCCTCAAGGTCGCGGGTTCAAATCTCGGCATCCGCTTCCAGATAATAGCCTTGGGCAAGCTGCTCACACGCATGTGCCTCTGTTACCAAGCAGTATAATTTGGTACCAGCTGGTGGGAGGTGATGCTCTTTGGCTGGGAAGGTAAAGTGCGAGCCTGGCGAAAAGTCATGGCAGTCTACCTTCGGGTGAATGGCTTAAAATTACCTGCGGGCTGACTGCGTGTAAACGGAATCAGCTCTTGGCCAAATGCTTGGCAACAAGTGTGGAAAAACTTAACTTTTACATGGTTTCTATGTCCACACAGGTCTACATCAACAGGTGCCAGTTTGATTGTTTTGCACAGCTCATCAACAGGTGCCACCTTGATTGTTTTAGCTGCTTTGCACAGCTCATGACAGACACAGAGTCAGACACAGAGACACACATAGACAAATCTATATGTGACAATGCAGCAATGGGTCGCTTCTATGCACAGCATGCAGAAGATACTACGTAAAAGTTACACAAAGCATTTACGTCCAATGTTTATGCTGACACATCCGCCATCTATTACACATGAACAAAAAATATACAGCAGAATGCGACAACAAGGACTTATAAAGTTGTACAATAATGACAATAACAATGAAAAGTGACAACCACGATGACATCCACGACTACCAACCATTTAACAATCCTGAAGGTAGGAACAACGCAACCACACTCCCTAATTCTTGTGAGTATTATTCAATACAATATCTTTAACCAACTTTCTATTTATTTTATTTCTTTACAATAATAGGGTGATGACACAATTTAACACTGCAAACGGCATCACTTGAAGACTTGGCTTATCACATCCAACAGCAAGTAGAACTTTTCATTGAGCGGTTTCAGCTCGTCATTGCTGATGTCATCAGTGACATGCAGATCTAAGTCCGAATCACACACAGGTGAGTATCTAACTGTGCACGGCATGCAATAAAAATAAACACAATGTAGCATGAACTTCTGTTCAACTATCATTTGCACCATGTCAACAAGTAAAATGACTCACCTGTTTGACCTTATTGGCTTAGTAATCAACGGAAAAGCATCTTCAGAAGACAGTGTAGAATTGCAAGCTTGCGCGCAAGACATCACAATGCTTCAACAGAAATAAACATGCACTGAAATATTTGCTGACCAATAACTTACTACCATTTAACCATTTATCTGTTTAACAAGTACTACATAGGTGTTGGAATTGGGAGGGGGCTCGGGTGAGCCTGTCCCCCTAACTTTTGCATTAGTTACTGCATTGCTGACATTATAACAGACAAATTTTATTTGCACAATACATGAGTAGTATAGTGTAGAAACCTACACACATAAACATGCGACATCAAAAGTACATTATTCTTGAAACTTTCCTTAGAATGGTGTACAATCAGGCAATGTTTATGCCTATACTATATTTTGCCTGCCTGAGCTGAGCCAGCAACCATAATATAATAATAATATTATTATTAATAATTACACGTGAACGTTTCAACTAGCATAATGCCATGCACTGCTGGTCACCTTTCACTGACATCTGCTGTCTACGGGGATAGGCCCTACTGAGGTCGCCACTCGCCAGCTTCAGAAAACTGAGGAATGATATGCAGGATCACCCCAACCGCACACTGTAGTACAGCTGGTACAGGAAAATTTACCATTAGGTCAAATTATATAGCCCATTATGATATGTAAATCGATCCAATAACTTCCTCTGACGCTTCCACCCGTTTCCATTGGATACAACTTTTGGTGAGGCGACAATGATATTTTTAAAACTCGACATTGCACAATGATTCAACCAATGATTCAACAAAACATCGAATTGATTCAATGATGTTACAGATTCTGGGAAGTGGGAACTGGGGAACAGTACTCTTTTATAGGAACCGGACGTACTGTACTACGTCTACAACAATCTAGCTGCATGGTCACATGACATGTCATGCCAGCTCAGTGTGCTATCTAGCCCATAGCATGATTACAACAAGAGGGTCTAACAGTGGCTAGCATAGCGCGAGATGTTGTTGTTGAGATGACCCCTCCCAGCGACGACAATGCGCGGTAAATTTTGATCGGAATTTGAAACGTAATTAGCTATAATGCACCAATGCACTTACGTCACAGACAGACACACGGACAGACAGACGGACACTGACATCGTAGCATAAGCGCGATATGTATATATTACATCTCGCGCTAAAAAAGCAATTATTAGTTCATTATTAATCGAATGGGTTTTTTTTTGCATTTTCAAACTAACTAGCTAAAGAATTAACGGGTTGGCCCAGCACCTGACGTTTACCCAGGGTCTCCGTGTAAGCTGGTACTGCGGTCTTACGTGATTTTTACGAAGACGTCCCTGGCTCATTTTACGCGAAGTTGAGTGCCACGTTGTTTCAGTGATTTTTGGTGAAAGTTGGTTGTTTTGATATTGATTGTTTATTTGCTGTGATTTCGAGTATCTTTTGACTGTAGGGTTCTTTGCAGATTGCGTAGAGTCCAGTAGTAGCTGTAAATGTGTTGCGATAGCTTGTCATTGTCGCAAATTTAGGTACGAGTTTGGAATATTTGGGCATCGTCAACCATGTCTGCATTGTGCAGGCAGGCTGACGGGTTAGGTAGTTGCGTATAAGGCCGTTGGTGGTGTAGTCGTGTCCACTGGCGAACAGTAATTTTTCGTGAAATTAGTCGGGAACAGTAGATGCGGTTGCAATGTGATAAAATACTGCACCAGCTGCACCACCGAGACGGGATATTCCAGACCCCAAGTAGTAGTTACAAAGTTGTCACTTGCCAAACAAATTTACTTTATTGATATGATAAGCAGTAGTTTCTCTGATTATCTGTGTATGCATTATAGGCATCTGATAATCATTTTCCCCATTGGTCATGGTCTGATATGACGGGATGCTGGGACAGACGACGGGGCAGTTGCAGAGCGTCCTTGTCACTGTCGCACTTGCTGGGCACACAGTAGACTGCTATCTTCACACATACACACTTGCATTATACATACATGGTCATATACATTATACACCTATCCTGTTGTGACCCAATTGCCCAAGAGTCTGTTTGGCTCATAGTCCATCCCATTGTCCAGAAAACTGTCCCATCACAGACCAGTGTTCCAAGATTGTCCCGTCATGTTTCCCACTCTCCCATCACATTTTAGTTAGATCACATTGGTTGTATTATGGGAATATTATTCATACCGATCTCTGGTACTTATCTTGATTCTTGCATTAATGCTAATGTGGACCCTAACTTTACTAAACCATACTAACCTAACTCAAAAATAACACGAAGTAATGAGTGAAGCACACAACGCATCTACAGTGTGATCATTCATTTAACACTGCTGTGACATCATTAGTGCAGCAGCCTACAGGCAGCACTGATTGGCTGTAAGCTGCCCAAGTTTGTTGCTTTTATGCTGGCTAAAAAAACTGGACACCTGTTATATTTTTAAATAACTTTAACAAATATTAGTAAAAATTAATAATTTTTGGTATAGTTAATCTACAAAGGGTCTTCAGTATTCAGGTATGTAACTAACTGTTGAGTAATCAAAAAAATCATCAAACTTGGTGCCAGCTAACTTTATGTCTATGGCAGCCATCTACAGCAGGCAGAGATAATGCTAATAAAGGCAATGGGTGTGTGCAAAGAGAATCGTACTTTATTTTCTTAAAATCTGTATGAGTTCAAAGATTTTGGAGCTAACAAAATGGTGAACCAATTTGCAACAAAAGAATGATTGTTGAAACATTTGAAAGAACAACTGCAGCAGTGTCTGAGTGCGATCCTCTCTAGTGAACAGCAAACAGTTGTCAATTTGGCAGTTATTGACAAATGAACATGATGTTTCTCAGCTCGTGTGTAAGTTATGTCCATAAAAATGGACATTTGTTGTAATAAATGGATGCAACAACAACATATCTTGTTTTAACATTTATACGTTGAATAACTGAACATGTCATGAATCGTGATGTGTTGTAAAATCTTGATACAGTAATGCAGGCATCTGATTTTGGATGCACAGTGTGAAATGGCTGCTATCGAGTTACCCAACATATGCTATATTATCTGTACTTTAGTGTACAGTTGTGTTCTCATGTTGGGTGCCATGGTTTATTTCATGCATTTATCGTAGCAGAGCTGAGAGTTGTGCTGTAGAAATTGTGGCTGTGTTTTTCAGGCTGTTGAAATGTTGAGTCCCGGTGGTAGCGCGGGAGGTGGTGTCAGTGGCCAGCTTTCTCGGCCGGCAAAAGATCCAAACTGGCTTACGTTGGAGGTGTGCCGTGAGTATGCGCGTAACAAATGCGGTCGTGCCGAGGAGGAATGCAAATTTGCTCATCCACCACCTCACATTGATATACAGAACGGTCGAGTGACTTGCTGTTTCGATTCGCTGCAGGTAGTTTACGGCTACTGCATTTTTTGTTTACTGTCTACTTTAGTAGTCCACGTAAAGCAGTCGGTCCAGTGTTTGTGAGAGTGTGTGTGGTATGATTAGTAACTTTTTGAATGATTTCTGACCTATGTATTTTACGTGCTGGTTTACCTTGACGTGTGTCTGAATGTCATTGTCGTATGCCAAGGTTTACAGTCGTAGGAGGAAACAGAGCTTAGCAGCTTCACTCACTGCAGTGGATGACTGTGGCTACAAAGCAGATCCAAATTTTAACATCTAAATAACCAACAACCGGCCCAAAAGTTGCAGCGGTTGGTTCAGAAATGTTGCCGATGTGGTTGATGTGACCTCTGGTTTAGGCTTTCTGGTCTGTTACTGTATGATTTTGTGGGACTTTTCAAAACTGCTAGCCAACAAATTTTAATTTAGAGAATTCAAACAAAATGGCTAGATCTGTGTGTTCTGTGTATATATTCTGTTGTAAACAAGTATGTTTTAGATTTCATATTAAAGTTTGCCCCTGACCCAGATTTGTTTTTGCTGTAAGTCCTACTTATTTTCAGGTTATTAGTGCATAAATAATGACAGTTTTGTTAATTACAATGGTACTCCGAGTTACGTCTGTTCTAGCTTCTTATAGTGGGACCTTATTGTTTAGTGTAACCTCACAGCATTTCTGCTCTGAATCCCATGTCGTAATGTGTAACCATAGCAGTTATTAACCAAAAATAATTAAATTATAATTTATAAATTACAAATTGACTCTGTCTTGAATATCATTTTTTTAGTTTTGTCTCTTCCTTTTTTGGTCTGTTTTTTTATTTTTATTATAATATATTTCACACGTAAAATAACTTGATGTCTGTGATGGAAGGATTAAATATCTTTTAGACTTTTAAAGAATGTTGTTATTTAGCATAGCTCCTTTGTCCAGCTAAAATCAGGTTTACCGAGAAAAGTGGCCATTAATTTGGAACTAGGTATTATCATGCATTTTGGCATCATTAAATTTGGTACGGATAGTTGTACGTGCATCTCGGTTGAGCCCACAGGTGCATGTGTGTGTGTGTGTAGGGCCGTTGCCAGCGCATCGACCCTCCGTGCAAATATTTCCACCCGCCGGAGCATCTGAGGGACCAGTTGTCACACAGTAGGCGAAGCTTTCCAACAGTCGGCGTTCACTATCAACCTCTGGCACAGCCTTCATCTCCACTGGCTGCAACACCCTTGCCTTTTGTAAGTTAACGAGCTGTTGATTGCGATTTACTGTTTTTTTTTGTTGGTGTTTTCTGTCAGCCAGATACCTTCAGTGCTTTGTTGGTTGGGCATCGAGAGTGGCATATGGCCTGTAAAAAATTGAGTGATAAGGTGCCGGCGTCGTTATCTGTCTGGAGCAAAGTGCAAATGATTTGACTGTCGGTCCAGCTGATGCCACTGCCACCCCGTCGTCTCTGTTTCATTAAAATCCAGGATGGATTACCGTTTTGGTGCTGGTGTACCTGGGTTGTCCCGGAGAATGTGGCCGTTGAATTAGCATTGCTTGTTTTTGTCATCATGCAATCCCTGTTTGAGGGCTTGGACATGCCATACGTAATGTGGGTATTATCAGTGTTGTACTCAGTGAAAACACCGCAGCTGCATCAGTTTTGAACGTGACTGACCATTTAGCTGTAAGTTGTTGGCATTGTATAGCAATATACAATATTCTATGGCTAATTATATAATGCCGGTACAGACACTGACAAATCGTAAAATCTTTTGATTCAAGCCACACAAGCGTGCAATTATTAGGGTTCGTGGGGAACGTGCCGGTGTTCGTTCGTCGTATAGATTAGTAATGATTAGTACCTGTGTAATCAGTCAGTCAGTTATACAAGCCAGAATTTTGAGGAAAAGCCAATGGCGTACTCTCGGTTGTTGAAAAAGCGATACAGAGCTCCATGGAATGTGTTAACATATGTGGAAAATTATTGTGATGATCGTGCACTTGAGAGACCACTGCATTGCTGCATGGCCATGATATACACCATAGACATATTAAATATTCACTAGACTTCTTACGTCCAATCAAAACAGGAGAAGCGTTTGAAGCCGTCGATTGGCTAGCAGATCTTCCCCAACGAACATGGCCATAAGCAGGCCGTCGGTAGAGTGACATCATTTTTTTGAAGTCAGCCGACAATATTTAATATAAGTCTGTGAAGTCAGCAGCCACAATCTTGGCGACGGCCATGTTTGTCGGGGATCGTACAATGGCTTCAGCTTGGCTGACCAGCATGGCAGCTGTGATATACACTATACAGATGCATAGCCGATCGAATGGGCTTCGGAATAATCGAATGGGCTTCACATTCTGTGCACATGACTGACCACTTAAACGATACAGCTCAATATAAACTATTTCTCCGCAGCTTGGCTGAACAACACTGCCTTCACCATCTCTTCACCGTCAAACCCAGACCACCTGGTGCCATGCAACTCAGACACGCGGGCACAATTTCATCCTTCCAAAGAGTAAATATGAATTTAACAGGCATCGTGTGTTTTTGCTCGTTCATTATTTTCTTAACGTTTAATTGATTGTGTTTTGTGTGCATGTATATGTATTTTATCATTTAATTTTATTACTCTATACTATAGTGTCTACAATTATACCTGTTTGTGTAAACATGTGCGCTTGTTATGTGTTTTATAATAAACTTACTTACTTACTTACTTATTATTGATTGCTTGGCAATTGTTACCTGGCATGCTCATTGTGCAAAAGCGTGTCCATTGTTTGTCGGCGAGTTTTTCTTCCACATCGTAGGGCAGTTGGTTCATTATTTGCGTCCTTGAACTAAATGACCTTTGACCTGCCAATTTGGTATGCTGGTTTATCCTGATGCTATCTAGGTCAGGTTGATAGGTCAAGGTCACTGGTCAAGTTAAAGGTCATGGGAGGAGAACAAGAGATGAGCTGTAGTAACAAATAACGGCCAGCCGAAAATTCAGTTGGCTAAAATGGTGTGCGACCTCAAGCGAATGCTTTCAAGTTTTTTTGTATGCGTGGGTGACTTAGATCAACTATTTGCATTGTGTTTGTCACAACTGTTGTTTGCAGCCTTATCTGCTACAGAACGCTGTTGGCGCATTTTCGCCATTTCTTGCACAAGCTCTAGCCGGTCACCAGCCCGGCTATAGCGAGATCGCGGTCGGTACCGACTGCACCGGGGCGACATCCAATCCATTGACCGTCATGGTGCCAGCAACCACGGCGTATACGCCACCATCGAGAAGTCACCGATCAGACAGAATGGAGGCACGAATTTCATATCAGCATTTTTGTAGATTTAATCGTATGACATATCTGTCATTATATTGTTTTATATGTATTAATTGCTATTTGTAGTTAGTCCTGAAGGTTATCTGAGTTGTGGCAGTCTTGGGAACATTTATGTGAGTTTAAAAGTGAATATATTGCTGCATGGATAATTGTTATCTTATTACAGACATACAGACAGCCGTTTTACGGCCCTTTATCCGGGACTACCCGACTAGGCCAGTACTGGAAGAGACCTTCACCCACTCACACCTGAAACGTGTGAGTGTCGTCATTCTCGATTTTATGAAGCGTGGGGAAGATAATCGAGGCAAGTTCACCAACAATCCGGCTGGACGTTGTGCCATCTGGACCATCGATGCCCCCAACTCCATATTCCCCTCCAATTTTATGCTGAATACCCTTCCTTCCAATTTATCCTGGCTTGGGTCAGGCACCAAATATGCTGGATTGCATACCTGGAGGCTTGGTTATCTTATCACTCGTAGTATTATCGTTTAATAACATGATGACCAGTTTACATTTTTGCACTGTTATCTGTATATTATTTGCTGATTTATGGGCCATTACTTCTACAATTACTTGTTGCTTATATTAATATTGTACGCTGATAAAAGCTCCAAAGCTGCTGTAATATACAAGCGTCATTTGTTACGAGTTTGAGGTTTATATTTATCGGAACTGAGTTAGAATAAAATGGTGGCACCACATCTAATCAGCACACTCCGGCAACCACGGTCTGTCTTCCTTGAGTGACCATCCATTCAGCACAGCAGTCAGAGCAAAGAATACTCGGACTGAGAGGCATGCTGCAGGCCCGCTTACAGCAGCTGCTGATGTCACATCGCATGATACTAGAAGACCGATTATATAACCACAAGATATGTGAGGTCCGCACGTTTGCAGAGGTACGAGAATGGTAAGGGAACAGGATTTCCACACCTCTTGGAAAGTCCTGCATTTTTTTGGTAAATTTTCAGGACCTGGTAAGTCCTGGAAAATGAAGGAGGAAGAAGAGTGCAGGACAGTATACTTCTAGGTCAACTCAGCCTTGCATCCCTCTGGGGTCGCTAAATCGAGTACCAGCCTTAATTGGCTGGGGTAAAGGTGGGAATATCACCTCTGCTGGGTGGCAGGTAATACTGTGTGATCCCATATGGCACGTGAGTTCCCGTAGCGGAGTGATGCTTGTAGCACAAACTGCTATACGCTTCCTTACCTTACCTTCTAGACACATCACAGAGCAAAGCCTCTTGTTTGCAGTAGTATGCTAAATAACCTTCTTGTGATTGCAAACCGACTACTATAAGAGTTCAGGTAATTTAATTGGCACATGTCTTGTGTGTCTGTTAGTCTGTGTGTTTGGACAGCAGCTTTCTATTAAATGACCTTTGACATATATATTTGAATGCTTAATACTGAAACCGAGTTTTTAAGGTCAGCATCTCAGGTAAGAGTTTCCTGTCATGGGAGGAAAATGTCAAGCGAGAACGTTTTGCTGAATTGATTGGTGCCACCTCAAGTGAGGACTTTTACACTTATAGAACCTAATTAAAGGTGTATGCATTGCTCGGATTGGTCGCTATTTGAAGGCAGCCATATTGCTGGTGTTGGTCGACGTACAAATTGCGTTATGACGAGCAGGTTTGTCGCGAGTATCAGCGCGGCGTTTGCACTCGCACGCAGTCGGAATGTCGCTATGCTCATCCGCCGAACGGCATGGCCGTCGACGGCGACAACTACGTAACGGTGTGCATGGACTTCATCAAGGGCAGGTGCCATCGCGAGACGTGCCGCTACTTTCATCCGCCGCCACATCTGCAGGCGCAGATCAAGACATCGCAGCAGCGAGCTATTGTAAGTTATTCGCGTTGTCTTTTACACCTGTGTGTAGAAGCAGGTTTATTACAGATTGTGTTAGTGCGGGAGCTAATGCAATCGCCTCTGTTCATCTGTCTGTCCATTTGTTTCCTGTCTAACTTTTGAACTAAGTGACCGTTGACCTTAACCTTTTGTGTGTTTACGGATCATGGAGGGATTGAACGTCGAGCTTAGGGTTACGGCCTTAGTTTGAAATGCGGTCAGTGGGAACTACATTGAGGACACTTTTCTGGTTTTGTTAGAAAAGTTGAGAGATTGAAACAAGAGAGACAGATGTAAGCTCTTCTAATACCAATGTCACAGTAATTATTTGATGTATTTGAAACTGAGCGTGTGAATGAGCTTGGTTGATCTTTGTTTTAGGACATAGATGCAGGTTTCAGTTACACTTCCACTTTAAAATGCCATGCAAAACTTCCCCAGTTTTAGGATTAGTTTCATATACACTGTGTCTCAAAAAAACGACACTGACATTGCGCACTATAACTTCAACGTACATCAACCGATTATGGTTATTTTTGGCAGAGATGTTGCTGAGTAAGTACGCTATTGATCGATGGTTTGTTATTCCACCTCTCCTAACTAATGTCTCTGCACTACCTTGGGAAACGTGAATCCCGGAAATTGGGTCTTTTCAGTCATGCTCAGAAATGACATTGCTTTACCTTGCTATATCGTCGACACTCATCAACCAGTTTTGATATATTTTATAGACAATAAGGTCGTATTATGAAGTACAGTGTGCAAATAATTATTATTTCACTTCTGGCCATTTTTGTAAAACACTAGTGCGTCAACAAGATCAAGGTGGGCGCTGCGTCATCTGCCACTGCCGGAAGGACGGTCGACCAACCCAGTAGCCCTTAGCTATTGCAACAGCTTGTAGATGCTGCTAACATTCCAGCCTTTGCTGGGAAACTCTCTGACTAAATACTTATCATTGTAGACTTTCAACTCAAACAAATTTTTAATCAGAATCTTATCTTCTGTAGTAAATGGCATGTTTACAAACAACCAGTGACGTCAAAAATGTGTCTTTCACCTTCGTAATCTCGCAGCTAATTAATGATGTAATAGCAAATGGACATAATTAATTAAATAGGCTTATTCCTCCCAAAAAATTATTGAAATTGATTAATGAGTGTTGAAGATACAGCAAACCAAATCATTGTCATTTTAGGTGTACAGCATGACTGAAGAAACCCAATTTCTGGGGTTCATGTTTCCCTAGGTAGCGCAGAGACACTGGTTAGTAGAGGTGGAATAGCAAATCACCATTTAATAGCATACTCACTCCGCAACATCTCTGCCAAAAATTACTAAAATCGGTTGGTGTTTGTTGAAGTTATAGTGTGCTACATCAGTGTCGTTTTTTGAGACACAGTGTATAATTGGTCATAGATTAAGTACTGGTACTGTATGTATTCTGATGCTTGGTATTTTGCCATTTTATGCTTTGGTAAAAGCAGAGTTATTTCATGGATCAGACAGGTGCTCGTGCTGTGTCCATCTTTTATCACTGGAACTCTTGTTGTAGTCGGTCTGCTGTTACGATTCGTAAAAACTGGACCAGACTGATTCAGTAATTTTGTGTTACCTGGACCAGCCGAGTCAATACCTGGTCCGGTACTGATAAATAATAATAAAATGTGCCATGTTTCGTGCAGCGAGTGGTTGGTTGTAATTAGTAATCCAAGTCGGCAGTAGTGTGACTGATGGCACTGTTAGCAGTGCATCTTCGTACTGATAAAATTCCTCACATAGAGCAACCATCCATGTTGATAATGATGCACTAACATTAAGGGAGACATGCCGCTGACACTAATAATTTTTACTGTTGGATGGATGCCGATCTACAAAAATAGACTGGCACTGAGTCGATCTGTAGTGGACCGGATGTGGTCCGGAATCAGTACCGAGATCTGTTCTAAGTCTACTGGTCGTTTCGGCAGGGTATGAGGCCGCCAGCGTACAGCCAGCTTGTCAACGTAACACAGCCTGTTATGCCAACTTACATGCCGACGATGACTGCGTCGACGACGTACCCGACGATGCTGACGCCGGCCAGTGGGACGACGGTCGTGTCGACTGCTCCCACATACCAGCAACAACAAGCTGCGATGCTTGCTGCCTTGCAGTTGCAGCAGCTGAGTATGTGTCTCAGTCTTATCCATTTTTAGCGCGAGATGTCTCGCGCTTATGCTATAATGTCAGTGTCCGTCTCTCTGTCCATCTGTCTGTGACAGAAGTGCATTGGTGCATTATAGCTAATTTAGGTGTCAAATTCCAATCCAAATTTACTGCGCATTGTGGTCGCAGGGAGTGGTAATCTAAACAACAACATTTCGCGTTGTGCTAGCCACTGCTAGGCCCTCTTGTTAACTGTGTCACATAGTGTAATCAGCTCTCTATACAACGTTTCTGTTCTTGTTGGGATTGTGCATTTTCATCGCCAGTGATGACACGATGTCGTGATGAAAATTAAATGCAAATAATGTTGCAGAAACTTTGCATAAAATATTATTGTATATTTTGTCATGCCAGTCCACTACATATGGTATGGAGACAGCATAGATAGCACTGCTGAGGAAGACTCTAGCATCTTATCACTGAGCCAAATGCAGTAGTTGCTCTCAGCAAAGCTATTAAGGCAGTGATACTTTGGTCCTACAAAGTCCTCCAGTTCTTATCCCATAGGGAGGAGAGGTGTCACCTAACAGGCAGACATGTAAAATGGCAGTAACATATGTGTTCAGTCCATTACACATGATATTAAGAATATAGTAAATACAATTTCAGTTCAGAAAAGTACAAATGAATGGCCCAACTTTTTATAATCCTGTAGAAAGAAGTAGCTGATTGTTAGATACTCACTGCAGTGGACTTTCTTTCAAATTCTTTTGCTTTTTATATTTATATGCTTTTTATGTCTGCGGTTAGAACTTTCTGTAATGTTACCCGTGTACCATAATTAATTTTGCAAATTACCAAGCTAGTTCATTTCCACATCTTACTTTGATCGCCAAATTTTATTATGTTTCATTCCGTCATATTTTGGAAAGCCTACATAGCTGTAATTTTTTGTGTTTATACCTACTGCATTTCTCCCGAGTCTGGCACCATTTACAAGTGTCTGTCTGTACTTGCTGTTTTACCTGCTGAATGTTACTTTGAAGTGGTTAAAAAGCAGCGGGCGGGAGAGGGTAAGGTTTGATTGTTGACTGAATGTTCTAACACTGTGACAGACTTTGCAGATCTGTCGTTGACCGATCGACGTCCGCCGTCGTCTGATGCCGACCGATACTGAACCGTAGTCTTCTGCGACTGTGATGGTAACGTGTGCACTTAGTTTCACATGTTTGGTTAACATAACTTGTGCTTTTTATATTTGCTGATTCAACTCGAAGAGTGCCGACTTAACAGTGATGTTTTGGATTTTTTTTCAGCAGTCACCACCAACATAGGCAGTAGGTTTTTATTGCGTCAGTAGGAAGTGTGGAACACCCTGTCTTGTTGTTGAGGCATTCATCGTGGTTGAGGAGGGATATGACAGACGGCCAGAGCTGATTTGCAGTCAGCGAGAGGTTATGTCCTTCATAGCCGCACTTTGCCACTTGATGATTACCTATTTATTTTCAGTTCTCTGAAACTTTCGGTTGGGCATCACGAACAACATCTGGCCTGTAAGAAATCTACTGATGAGGTACTGGTGTGGTTATCTGTGGGAGCAGAGTGGAAGTTATATTTCTGTGGTCTGGATGATCCCATTGTCACTCTATCAAACAGTTTATTTAATTACAACTTCTTCATTCAATCTAGTTCTAGTGCTGTTATATATATATATATATATATATATATG
>Ga0209782_1000833_pt1 | contig 14659 bp, 9 predicted proteins | sample WorMetmaBAHAMAS1_FD_187390 | JGI IMG/M metagenome (GOLD analysis project Ga0209782, IMG submission 187390) | Marine gutless worms symbiont microbial communities from Max Planck institute for Marine Microbiology, Germany - Inanidrilus... | ecosystem: Host-associated > Annelida > Digestive system >...
CGAGACCAGGTCGCCGAAAGCGTCGAGGCCGTGCCTGAATTGAGGTGCCACAGGTGCTGAGGGGGTTAGGTCTGGGGAGCGGGTGTACCTTTCCCCATCGGGTGTGGGACTTGGGGAGGGGGCTGTGCCCCATCCCCACAAATTTTTAAAGGTATTTTGTATGAAATAATGCATATTTGTGCACTTTCACACAGAAATATTAAAATTGGCAAACTCTTTTTTTTTGGGGGGGGGGCTAACATTTAGTTTGGGAGGTCTGAAGCCCCCCCCCCCAAGCCAATGCCTGGCTGCGTCCCTGGTCAACTGTCAAGTCCACTGTCTTACATAAGCAGAAAAAAGCTGCAGTTTATACATACATCAACAACACCGTAGCTAGCAATAAATCAAAAACTGAAAAAAATCTGCGAAATTGTGATTTAATCCAAATTTCATGTCCATTCTGAGTGCACAGCTGGGGCGTCTATCCTAAGGGGGTTGGGAGAGCAATTTCCCACATTTTTAAAAGTGGGCGGGAGGCGACCAATTGGTCATTTCAACTAATTTGTAGTGTTTGGATCGTTAGATGCGTAAAAACTGGAGTATGCTTCACTGTGTCGGATGTGGGGGGTTAATCTCCCACCCATAGTGGGGATTAAACACCCCTGGTGCACAGGTAAAAATATCAAATTCATCACAGCTAATGCAGATGCCTAAATATAGGGCCGCTGCTATGTAGTTCACATCTAAAAATGTACATAACAGTTTTTGTTCCTCACCGGCCCTCAGAAAGAAGGGATGAAATGTATGCCGGCCGCATATTAATATTATAAAAAGCTGAAAACCCAACGTAACTTAGGTTATCTAATAACAGCAGCTAAGCTACACTGAGTTTTCCCTGCCACAATACCAATGCTAGTAAAACCGTTTTTCCCCGTGCTTGGATTTACCTACACGTCGCATCTGCTGCTGCCGTGTGCTGCACTGCTGATGATGCAGCCGCATTAATGTTAGAAAAACACCATCACTGCTTTACACTGCTACGGAGAGGCGACAATAATTCAGCAAACTACAAAATAAAATATCTCTGATATTCCAGCCACGTAACAATAAAATCTGTTGCGTTATACTCTGACATAATAACAAGTGAACAGGACAATGCTTATTAGTCACGCCTCTCGCACACTGCGAGTCGCGACTTAAGTAGTCACGTTTCTGTCCGGTCCGTCTGTGACAAAAAATTTTTTTGTCCGAGGGCCAATGACCACCCTCCCCCCTATCTCCAAGCTGGTTTGACCGATCTCGATGAAATTTGGCATGATGGGAGGTCTTAGGGGGTAGCATCCCCTAAAAAATTTGGTGAACATTGGCCCACTTTTTCGGGGAGCACAAATTTTTCATTGTGTTAAGAGCCCATAGAGGCACGATCATAAACCGTTAGGTATTCTAGTTACCAATAGAGCCAAAGCCCTTTTTAAGGATCACAGGTACCTGAAAAAAGATGGGCTATTTTTTAAATTTCCGAGAACCATCCATGCCTGGCCACCACTCTGGAAAATTCACACAGAACCTTGTACTGCAATATTTGTTGGATATGCTTCTTAACTTTTAAAAAATCAGAACATACGCCAATGTGGTATAACAAACCGCTTAAATTGAGTTTATTTAATAACTCTGTTTATATTACTCAACCAAAGTCAGTAGGTGGCAAAGGCGACTTTGGACACTTTAAGTCATCACAGCAACGTGTGTTTGCAGGCAAGGTATGATTTTCTATAAATATTTCATACTGACCTTAGGTCTAGGTGCAGGGCCAGATTTAATGGCGGCCCGGGCCCCAGGCCAACCACCAACAGAGGCCTCTCACCAAACCCTTCATGTTCTATTTCTGGCTAATGATAGATGTCTACGAGAATGAGACTAAGACTTAATTGTTAGTTACACATTGTTGATCAAACAGCAATTCCTAACAAAAAGAAGAAGAAGAAAATTGCAAGGTACTGTATCTACAGAGCTCCTGTATGTAACACAGCTAAAAAGTAAATGTAAAAATGAATACACAGTGAACAATTTTACACAGTAAAATATACAATATCACCATATCACAAATATGTACTCTATTACATACAACATCAGCAACTACTCATAATATTTATGACTTACGTTTAATTAAAAAAAAATAAATGTAAGAAACTTAGTAGTTTAAACTACTGTGTTAGAAGCAACTCACACATCAAAAACTGTTCGATCTGGTGCAGTTTATTATGTCTAAAAATCCACTGTTGAGTATAATCTCACAGTGGATATGTTTCACAGGGGACATTCTTAGCCACATCACTGCTAATATAGTTAATCACATAATAATAATTAACAACCGTAATTGACAGTAATAGTTCTTTGCTTGTGCCAAGACGAACGCCGCAGTAACAAGTGATGCAGTTATCTCTGTTCGCCGAATGCCAGCTTCATAATGCCGATCATTGGTGCTTCAAATGCCAGAGATACGACAAACGCTAGAGCGTATGTCAGAACAAGATGGCCGCAAAACAGCCACGCCTGTCAAAAACAAATGCTGTCATACCCATGAGGGCCCAAAATGTCCCTTATCATCTTGGTTGATATCCCTTGGCAGCCTCCTGCTTTGACTCTAGTTGCGGCTTGTAGCACGGCTCTACAGCGTTGCTGGCCTACAGCTGCAGCTTCGCTGTCTTCCTCTAAATATAATCCCTAGCAGCACAGCTTGAGGTGGCTTTTGGCTCCTGTGGTTAACTTGTGTCAGTTTAATAAAGAATTATTTTTGGGTCAATAACTGTCTCATCAAAAATCACACAACATATACAGACAATAATGCTAACCGCTTTACAATGCAAATGACGAATGACATCTACAGCTGTACGTGTTTATTGTGATATTCGGTAATTATAATATTGGTGTCAGCAAAGGCGGAAAATGGGGCAGCTGCCCACCCCACTGTCTCCGGACCGGTCCTGAGATTATCGTAAATTTGTTGAGAAAATTTTTCCGCTGAGTGGGATGCATAGCAAATTTGTAATTAAGCTGTAATCCTGAATGGCTCTGTGATACAACTATTCGGGTTCTTTACAGTGCAAATTACAAACGACAAGTACATGTTTATTGCGATACATGTATTCTGTAATCACTGACTTCGGCAAATGGGTCCTGAGATCATCGCAAATTCGTTAAGAAAATTTTTCTGCTGAGGGAGACGGTTAGGAAAATGTACTCAGTAGTCTGACATGGCATGCATGTGGTATTTTTAATTGGTGTCAGCAAAGGCGGAAAATGGGGCAGCTCCCACCCCACTGTCTCCGGACCGGGTCCTGAGATTATCGTAAATTTGTTGAGAAAATTTTTCCGCTGAGTGGGGTGCATAGCAAATTTTTAATAAAGCTATAATCCTGAGTACAACAACGGCAATGTGATACAAGTCTATCGGGGTTTGGCCCACGGCCCGCCTCCTCTGTCTGGTACGGAGTCTGAAACAGACGGTCGTTGCGGGGGCGTCACATTCCATCCGTAATGTGGCCACCACTGAAGGCACACGTAAAAATTACTGATACTATTTGACAACAGCTGCATTACCACAGTGACACTGCTGATGTAGACCAGAGATTTGAGATTGCCGTAGTACCACAGCATCACCATCGGATGAACAAGATACGCTGCGTACGTCAGACGACTGAGAGGTACAAACGCCGACCACGACAGCAACGAGTTGACGAAACCTACACAACAAGAAATTAACGTTCTCTGTATCGAAGTAGATTTCTATCCGCATCATGTAGATAGTCTGCGTCATTATTTTTCTTGTTGTTGTTCTTAAAGATTGTGCTTCTGCTAACTTCAACAGCTTACAACTCGACAGTGGTTCCATCTACATTTAAAGTCACTAAAGAACATTAATAGGAAGTCATATCGTGCAAGTCAAACGTAAACACTCTGGTGCTGCCCTGACGCGTGGAAGTGCCAAAAATTGCATTTGCAGAGACTAATCTAATTTATGCACAGTGATATCCTCGTTTTCTGTTTGTTAAGCTTCCACACTGCCTAACTTACATAATAAGTTACAATTTACTGTACAAATTATGTTACTGATGAAGTATACAGTATTCATACAATATGATTATTGGTTTTTTCATACAGAGTTTGCATCAAAATAGAATTTATATCCAGAACGACTGTACAGTCTGTGAGTACGTGTTAATAGTAATTACATTCCGGAGAATCTTGACGATAAATAACATAGCAATCACACAGAGTGCTTCCAATATGTGATCTATCATATAGAATATGATCTGTGCATTTAATGAACTGACCTCCATTGCCTGTGATGCATGCAAAGATGACCCAGGCGACTCCGATGGCCCATGCTGTCCGATGCACGGCAGCATAGAAACTACTCACAGCGTTCGATAGATGCACCGAGCCATTTACGGTGTCATAGAGACCATAGATTATACTCAGGTTGCATGCTGCGGCCACGCACCAGAACAACACCGTCAGTACCTGCAAAGACGCACAGTTCACTGCCCCAAACTTCTGCTTAGATTTTCATCGCCACTCACTTTAGTGGTTCAAGTAGAGCAGTCGGCCTGCTGCATGTGTGTGTGTGTGGCTGTCCTTCCCGTACCGCATCAGAGCACAAAGCTGATAAGTTGGTGATCATTTATTATTGCTCAGTATTTTGCCACAAAGCTTAGCGTTAGTACAAGTGGGGTTGTTGGCCTATAACTGGAAGTTTCCTGTTAAAATATGTAATACTTATCGCACGCAAAAGTCTACTTTAAAGTTGTTTAGATCGTTATCACTGTTCATGCGTAGTGTCTGCTGTACGGACTTATCTCGCTACTTGCATATATAATTGTACATACATATACATACATACTTTATTTAAGCCAATCAGAGTATACATATCCACTAGTACTGTGTTTTTTGTGTACATAAAGGTTTATGTCTTTGTTTTATTGCACCTTGTTGGGCTGCTTTTAGTGCACTGCATGCCTTGTGGTCCAGTCATATGATGACGAAAGATAATGATGATGATGATGATTTCCACATCAGATATGGAAACAACCCCCTAGAATATCTACATTTACTTTTACACATTCCACAGTTACATCTACATCCAATAATAGACAGGAATGCGAAAGAGACAGCAAGCAGAAACGTGATATAGCTGTAGGATGCACAATAAACTTTTTGTTCACGAATTCGAAAAGCTAGTCTTGCACGCTGACATGTAAACAGTCAACAAACCGGGTGAATCTTCAGTTTTCCATTGATGCGAAATAACAAAAAACCGAGCAGCACTCCAACAAAATAAGGACCGGCCCGACACCACGGAGGAAAATATATATCGTTCATCCACTGTGTTTGGCTAAAATGCAAACCATTCATTCATTCATACTGATGCTCACTCATTTAATGACTTGTTACTACCATCAAGGAGGTTATATTATTCCCGATTTGGACATTCATATACGATAAGATATATAGGTGTGCCCAAAACTTGATGGCTAGCCAGCTTAATCTACTGCAGGGAACCCAAGAAGTAAAAAATTAAAAAAAAATAATTATAACAAAAAATGAGCTGCTCAAATTAATGGCCCTGGTAATAATCTGTGAAAGCAGACCCGAAAGAAAAAAAGTGAGTCTATGGTGGGAAAGGTTCGGAAATGTGCATATATTAAGTGGTGAGTGAGCCAGGGAGTTACAGATGGTGACATTGGACCTGGTGAATCAACAGAAGTTGATGTGATGGCAGGAATCAACTTAAAATACTACTGTTATATACCAACATACAGTAAAAGATGTAGTGCCTGGTCGTACGTAAAAACAGATCAACTGTGCATTATAATGTCAATAAAACTAACGTTCCGGTTTTACCACAGCAAATTAATCTCCCATTAATTTAATCCGGCATTAAATCCGGCAGATAAATGGACGATTTAATTGACGAATTGCCGGTGGAAAAATGACATCTGAGTAAATTGATCATTATGTGCCGGATTTAATGCCGGATTAAAAAATGGGAGATTAATTTGCTGTGGAAAAACCGGACCTAAGAATTACTGTTACTACTTCTGCTTAATGACAATAACTTTCTTCACCTGTTAAAGAAAAGAACCTCTGACATTTACTGTAAATGAGGCTTTCTATGGACCACATGTCCTTCCTACTGATAAAAAAAAGAAAACAAAAAGCACTAACCCTAACCACCGTTCGAAACTTGGCCAGTCTGCTTCCAGGTAACAGCCTTGGGCAAGCTGCTCACGTGCATGTGCCTCTGTCACCAAGCAGTATAATTTGGTACCGGCCGATGGGCGGTAATGCTTTTCAGCAGTAAATGTAACCGCATGCCTGGAGAAAGTAATGGCAGCCTACCCGCCGGGAGGATGGCTTAAAGTCACCTGCGGGCTGACTGCCTGTACAAAGGGATCAGCTCCGGGCCCAACACTTGGTAACGAGTACGGGAAAACTACTTTTTTTACCTAACCACTGGCCTGCCATCCTTTCTTCATCCACTGCCAGACTCCTGGCAGAGTATTATGCTGGCTCTCTGACACAAACACCAGGTGGGATACACTGCCTCTGTCGGGTGGCAGGTAACTCTGTGTGATCCCATCTTGAATACAGGCTCCCGTAGCGGAGCAGGTGATACTAGCACAAACTGCTATACTGCTTACCTTATCTTTACCTTTACCAGGACAAGTATGAAGATTAGAATGTTGTACAGAGATTTATAGGCTGCAGCCAAGCTGTTTAACTGTATACTAACAATTGCATACACTCCAAACCGTGCATCTGTCCTATGCTTTCCCATATACTTATGTCTCGATAACGTTTCTGTTCACAGTTGTTCATTTTTTTTTAAATGTATAATCGCCTTTTCCTCTGTTGTTTAGTTGTGGTTTGTTAACTTTTATTAAACTCGTCACTGACTGATTGATTAATTAACATATGAGCACTGCTCACCTGAAGTTGGCATGCATCGAGTCAGGAGTACCTGCCGGATAGTTATTGATGGACGTTATGAGGCCAACAGTTACACAGCTGACGACAACTGGCAACGCAGCACACAGCACGCCAAGGGATGGCTGCCTACATCAACACAGATATCACTCGGTTAATGGATATTTCCCGCCAGAACCTGGTTCAGTGGACCTGGTGGTAGCTACTGCTATTTAGGCCACTTTAAAAAATTACGCATAATAATAATAATAATAATAATAATAATAGGGAGAATGTAGGTAACAATGCTGAGGAGACTGCTAGCATCTTCTCGCTAATTTGAATGTGCTATTTTCCATCGACAAGGACAAGCAGGCAATAAAAATTTGCTCATTCATTCATTCATATTCATTTAATGATAAAAAAGGTTGACAAAACGCAACCTTACAAAAGAAATATCATGCATCTAAACGGTAACTGCTCTGTAAAAATACTCTGCTTCTTAACTGTTAATACAGGTTGACGTACGGACATGGAGTCAGTGTTGCATGTCATGCTGTACACAATGGAGACTGATTCTTAGATGGCATGATTGCTCGAGTTAAGGTTTTATATCCCATTCCACGCAAAATGTGTGATATCGGAGATGTTCTTCATGGCCAATCTCTCGAAATCAACACGACGTAACCAACTGAAAATGCGTGGCAGATTCCAGCGTGTAGCCTGCCTGGCATAGTAGTGTCACCCCCTGGTGAATAGTAATGAACCACACCCAATTATTGATTGCCACATTGCCTAGCAGTGCCGTCCCCAAGCAAACATAGTAAAATTAACTACTGTAAAATAATTGAGACCTACTGTACACATTCTAATGTTGTAAACTCCGGGGTCACTAAACTGAATCTCACCAAATTTCCACACAAATTAGAGATTGACAGCATTTACATGGCAATATTGCAATTCACTGTGAAATGCCTGAGCAAAGAGTAAAGGTGGTTACTATAGCAATGTCCCCTAGGCAATTGCAAAATGACCGTCAGTTTAATTATCTCGGACAATATGCCTACAAACTCAGAATATCCTGGACCGACCTTCACCAAATTTTCAAAGACATTTGGTAGGATAAGCCAATTTTTGGTGTATCAGCCCAAAAGCTACAATTTCTACCCTTGTAATCACTGGTGTTCCCAAACCGAATTTTATCAAGATTGTACACAATGTAGTGGGATCACTGCCATTTAATATTATTAAAGAGGAATTATGGTATTCCAATCCGCTCTGTCCGTGGAGAGACATAGGGGCGGGACTTGCAAGAGTTGCAGGTTCAAACCTATGACACGAGCTGCAACCGTTTACGTTGAGACAGATCCACAGCCACGCATTCAGCCCCTGCCGACAGACAGATTGTCAACTGTCAAGCCAGCCTTCAGAGAACATATGACATCTGCACACTTTGCAGAGACTATGAAAAAGAAAAGCAAAAGAAAAGGAGAAGCATTGGCTGCAGATTAGCCAAACTGCGATGGCGCCGGCTCTAGTGCGGAGTGCTAGTCTTGTAACAGGCACACCATAAATCTTCACATGATGACGATGATGGTGTTTAGCGACCGTACACTTACTTGTACAAGAGAACAATAAAGCCGAGTGAGAAAAGAAACAACTGCATGTCGTTGGCAAGATACCATGACCAGCCGATACACTGACAAAACACATCAACTCAATGCAGTTTATCTACGAAATTATGCAGCAAAATACCGCAACTCACCTAACGACAATGCAGAGCACAATTTTAATAAAATTTATACGTCTCATTTCTCTCTACGCAGACTTTGAGCCATTAGGTTTGTATATCGGTGTCTGAGTAAAATATTTGCGTCTCAACTGACATAAAATAGGTCATTTTGCATTTTGGATGTTACTTAGGAATGCATATTGGTTAGTCTGTGATGCACAGCCCGTGCAACAATAGAGTAATACACAAACCTATCATCGTACTTATTCTGCTTTCGACGTGTTTTTTTTATGTTTTATATGTGTTTATTTCCCATGTTTTTTTGCAACTGTCTGTTTCCTTGTCAGTTCTTTTTTGTTCACTGCATGTACGTTTGTTATGTGCTTTAATAAAGATCGGTCAATCGATCACTCAATCAATCAATCAATCAAATTGCTTTCATGTTAATTCATGTGCCAGATGCTACGCTGTATACATGTAAAAAAATTACACAAAGACCACAAAAGTTTCTATTCACTGTGAAGACATATACTCTACAGTAACCATAAACTATGTGCAGTGTACTTAAAGTATGTCCAAGTATGTTATATATGAACAATTTAAGGACACAATTTGAAGGCAAGTTGGCTGTCTGAGAGACAGTTTTTCCATGAGTTGCTGAGCTACCACACACGGCACACTAGCATAGAGAAACAATTCTCACCTGTTCACTCGGGTAGACAATATTGTTCACGTAGATGAGATTAGTCCACCAGTGTGACTTGCAAGCATCGTACAAGGTATGCGTTGTGTCAACATACGGCCAGAGTGGACCACCACCGAAGTAAACGAACAACGACGCCCAGACACCTACGAGAATCATGTAGACCGGAGTCAGCCTGCAACGACCAACAAGACCCAATACAGGTAACAACCCAAACAGGTAATAAGCCACGTTGTCATTATGTGTGCCGTTGTCACATATGTTTCTATGCGTGCCGTTCTACGCTCAGCTACCCGTGGAGACCTCGTCGTCCCTCGTAACAGACTTTGCCTCCGCAACCATGCATTCTGTGTTGCCGGTCCTACGACGTGGAACAGCCTGCCACCTCACACTCAAACTGCATCAACGCTGTCTACTTTCAAAAATCGGCTTAGGTCCGGTTTTTCCACAGCAAATTAATCTCCTGTTAATTTAATGTGGCATTAAATCCGGCAGATAATGATCAATTTACTCAGATGTCGTTTTTCCACCAGCAGTTCGTCTGCCGGATTAAATTAACGGGAGATTAATTTGCTGTGGAAAAACCGGACCTTAAGAGTCATTTGCTTTTGCAATCGTATTATACAGTTTGACAGTAATCAATTCGACTTAATTCGAGTAGCAGATTTTGTACAGCGCCCTAGTAGAGACTTTCTGAACATATTATGGCAGCTTAGAAATTGTCGTTTTATTATTATTATTATTTAATGTAGTCAGAAGTGCCTAAGCAAACAGGTACCAAACACAATGCGGGGCACTCCCTGTCATCACACAATCACACTGATGGTTGGCTTCAACTCACAAGGTGCGATTTCCTATTAGTGCTCTATAGTCACCCAGTTGCTCACACTTTGAAATTTATTTTGTGGGCAATCTAATGGGATTAAAAATTCACAACATTCATATACACAACGTTTGCAAATAAGTAAGCTTTACAACCTTCTATTATATTGCAAAAAACCTAGGTTTTGCTGATGGACGAACTTTGAAAAACCTGTACTTTGGTGCCAATTTTAGATACCTTAACAACACCAGTATGAACCAATCAGTTTAAACCATTACTGGTGTAAAAGTCAGGGCATAAAGAGGCACAGCAATTGATACATGAGCCCACGTCTGTTGTGCTGCAACATAAGCTAGAGTCTGGGTACAGAAATAAAAATCACTGTGCCCTATGGGCCTGTCTGGCTACACTTTACTTCAGTGCTTTGATACTGTTGGCTGTGCAACAAAAATGCACACACATTGTAAAAATACCTATGCCACATATCCCTGAAGGTTTCGTTGCAGAATAGCTGGAGGACGACAAGCAGCTATCAAAGTAGGTTCACCCGAAAAAAGCTGACGCTAAAATACAGCTGGGGATGCAATTAAATTAAGTAAGTAACATACCGCCAATATCGGTGGACAATGACTTTGAGCCAATTAATGTTCATCGGTCCCTCTCTACGATGCAACTCTCTCAGCAACAGATACGACACCAGGGTACCGCTGACATAACAGTTACAACACAGCAGAAATAAAATATATCACGAGATTTCCTGATAGTGATGTACCGTTTTCAGTGCATTGACGCTGGCCAAATATTAAATATGGCATAATTTGACATAATATGAAACGTTTAATGTGTGCTAAAGTCAACGAGTAGTCAGCTGAACATAGCACTCAGATCCATAAAAGGAAAATAACAGTTCTTAATTTTTTTTAAAAAATTACATCGCAGATCCGTCCAAGCTTCCAGTCTCTATTTAAACAAAATGTAATCAATCTGTATATTTCTAATACCAACCACCACCAGCTGTATGAAACACGCACCTGAGCAAGAAGAAGGTATCAACCGACACTGTGGCGCTGAGAATGGCTTGAAATGTGAAACTCTTTACAATGTCGAGCAGATCAGCTGGATTGCCTTTAGATCACCAAAAAAATAATCAATACAATTGTTGCTGTATACTATGTATACTGTTACTTTATTATTATTTTATGGCTTCTACAAGTGCAGATTCTCTGCCTGGTTGTCATGCCTAACTGTGTGATTTTATTGTGTTTTGTTTTTATTGCATTTGGCGAATAAATGAATGAATGAATTGTATTCACTGCAAAGGTAAAAGGTCTATTTACATTAGTTATGATAGGACTGGCGACGATTGACGAGGATAAAGGCCTCAAGACAAACTGCAGCAACTACAGACCAATTACACTTCCCTTTGTCCCCGGAAAAGTCTTTGCTTTCATTCTTCCCTGTAACTGTAACTAAAGTATTTATATTGCGCTTCCTACTAAAAGACCGAAAGCGCATTACTGAGTCATTTACATATATTCAGCGAAGCCCTGGTTAAATAATACAGTTTTAAGACAACGTTTGAATGATGTTGTCGACTGGTGGAGTTTGATGTCAGTAGGTAGACTATTCCACACGCACGGTGATGTCTTACAGCATAAATCAAATATTTTCACTTTTAATTTTGGAACTGAAATCAATGTTAACTTACTGGTCATGTAAACGCCAACAACGTAAGTGTGACCCAGTATCACCCATGTCATACTGAGAAAACGGATGCCGTGAATAGCTGGCAATGTGCTGCCATCTGTAGGAGGACTATCAACCGTTAGGATCCGTCTACCATTTACGCGTACTGAGAACGCAAGCACGTATTTCCGTACGATACCTACAGAAACAATGCACATAAAACAGCTAATTTCAGTGACCGCCCAGCATGTAATTCTCACGTTGCCCCATATTTCAAAAACAAATTTCACAAAACAGAACATGGTCTATCTTGTGAATTAGTCATGTAACTTGTATTTTGAAAAGTAATTTCAAAATAAATATTTCCAGGGGCCTTACAGTTGAATAAGTGGTACGAAAGTCGACCCAAATCGACAGTCGTGTGGTTAAGACATTCGACTTATGACACAAAGGTTGAGAGACTGAATCCCGGGCCATGCTGCGCTATCGGGCAGCCATCTGAGACAAGTTGTTCACACCCATCTGCCTGTGCTGGTTGCAGTGGTGGTACAGCTGGCTGTGTGTGACAGAACCCAGGTTCAAACCATGCTACCGGCAGTGGCGTACATCACAACAGCCATTGTGATATGCAGTCCTGCTGCACCCTTCCTGCGGTGAATAGGTCGACCCAGCTTTTCAACCTCCATGGAATGGTAAAAGAATTATCAGCTTTCAGTATGAGTAATAATAATAAATGGTGATGGTGGATGTGGATGGTAACTGCTAATTATCGGAGGACTTATAGCCCAAGTCGGTTGGCTTGGTTTGAGTGTTGGCGGCCACCCAGCGTTCAGTCTGCATTCACCAGAGGAAACGACGGGTGAACTCTCGCAATGGCTCTGAGCCATGACGATAACACCGTAAACATCAGTTGGTTATTTATTATTATCATTATTATTAACACTGCTAAATAAACTCTAGCATGTTCTCCCTAATCCAAATGCCTCTGATAGACAACATCTGAGCTATGGTGTATGTCTGGAGGTAAGAGGGGAGATTATCAGAACTGTTCTGTGCTGTATTGTATACGACAGTTTTACACAATCATAAGCACACTTAGATGAGCAGTTCTTACAGTTCTCTGGATTGGGTTTTGTCACAGTGGGTGCATTTCACTGTGCATAGCCTAGATTTAGTTGTGTTTATCTGTGTGTATTTTGTGCTTTTGTTTTTCATACTGCATATATGTTGTGTTATTGTCAGCACAGTGGGGTGGACCTAATGGAATTGAAGCCCAGTCCTTAGGACTTCTCTTTCTTCAGTGCTTTGACACTGTAGGTTGGGTCTTTTGACCCATAAAACCCGTCCCCGATATGACCTATAATGTGTTTGGTGGGACGTTAAACCTTGCTCAGCTCAGCTCACAACTTGATCGTTGAAGAAATGATGGTGCATGTCCTTGTCGATTCAGTGCTAAGCTAACTTCAAAGTTTGATGCTGTGTACGACCTTCCTTGCTAACTTTGAAGAATGAATCTATAAAAACTGATGAAGATCCTCTCATAATTTTGAAAACTTCAATAAGGTCAGCTCAATTTCTTTGTTCTTTCAAGGAATGTATACCTAATTTATCCAGCTGCATGGAGTAATCCAGTTGAAATAAGTGACTGAACATCGTTGTAAATCGGTGCTGCACTCGCTCCACTAACACTATCTTTCTTATAACGTGATGACCAAGCTGGCGAACAGTATTCGATGTGCAGACATACAAAACTTTAATATATGTTAAGTAAGATAGAAGGATGTTGACTGATGATGTTTCTTTTGATAAACTCTTAACATTTTTTTGCTGTCTAATTGACCCTTAACCGACAATTTAGCATGACTGCTAATCTACACACCCAAATCTTTCTCAGTTGTTACTTCCACTAGATTTAAACCATTCATTTTATAGGCATAGAAAGGATTTTTTTTCTACCAATGTGCATTACTTTGCTTTTATCCACATTAAATGGCATTTGCCATTCATTTATTATTCAACCATGCATAAAGCAAATCCAGTTCATCCTGTAGCAGGTTGCAATCCTTTGAATCCTTTAAGCAGCTGTATATTTTAATATCCGCAAACTTCAAAATCCAGTTTATAATACCAGTGTATAAATCATTGATTAAGATCAAGAATAATGTGGGGCCTAGCACAGAGTCTGGAGGAACACCAGTGATCACATCCATCCACCAGGATGATTCATTCTGCAAACACACACTTTGTTATCTGTTTGTGAGCCATGCAGAAATCCAATAAAGAATCTTTCCATGTATACCACGAGCACTCAGTTTACACAACAGTCATTGGTGGGGTACCGTGTTGAACACAATGCATGGAGCTGTATGCGATGTATGCCATCCATGGTCACTGTCAGCACCATTCTTGTAATAATGTGTGTAAGTATCTGAAACTCAGATTTTTCGACAACCGATTATCATCGCTTATTAACAGATGCTCAAACAGATCGTTGTGCATTCGTGCCATCTAACGGCCGACGAAATTTCAGCAGCAGCCATGGGAGATTTAGCTAGCTAACTGTTACAGTGACATGAAACATGCAGCTGCGTGCAGTGTGTGGCAGCACAAGATTGATGTCCTCTTTCCCCCTTCCCATCCGCATGACTTATCTTTATCTTATCACTAATAATATGTGACAGGTGGTGGTGCAGGTTAGGACTGGTCAGTGGTCATTTATCAAAGTGTCACTTTGTTTGAAAGTTTATGGTGACTAGAGTTGTGTCTC